>MEHZ011606276.1_pt1 | contig 46959 bp, 38 predicted proteins | sample 897221 | NCBI WGS metagenome assembly MEHZ01 (sample SAMN05514161, study PRJNA337945) | marine metagenome | isolation source: marine surface water | place: Arctic Ocean | collected 2007-12-13 | reverse complement strand
ACGGGAAGTCTTTGTATCGCACATTCAACCAGCAGCTTGCAAAACCGAACGCAGTCAGAGCTGTCGATACTACCAGCCTGGAACGCAACATTTGGCATAACGAGACCGACCTTATAGCAGCCAGTACCCGTATCAAAGTCACCAATACCTGTAACAAGGCCGTGTGGTCTCACGCCGTTCTTCAATGCGGATTCAATAGACGGCCTGAATGTCGGAAAAGCGACGGGGTTAGATGACATTAGATCGCCATTCAACTCTTGGAAGTTAGACACATACTTATCTAACAGGGTTTCAAAAGTCGTCCGACCGCTACGCTTTTCTTTCGTCAAAATCTCATGGAACAGTTGATCTCGATAGGCAATGGTGAGGCGATTCCAAAAATCTTTACGACGACCAATCCTGACGGGCTCAACTTTTCCTTCGTAGCGCTTCGTGCCCGACTGGGACGCATAGAATTCGGGCAATAGTTTCTCGAAGAAAAAACTCACGACAACAAACAGCGTGTCGGATTTATCCTTGTGAACAACACGAATCCATTCTTCAACAGACTTTAAGAATGTCGCACTGACCGCGTGACTAGACAGCCCAGTAATCCATGCAGAAAATCGACGTTTAATTTCCTCTTCGCCAATGTCTTTAAAGCCTTCATCTGCATTCATATCACCGATAGCTTTATTCACAAGTTCTTCAATGAACTCTTTAGATAGTGTTCGAGAGTCCTGCGCCTGCTTAGCAACGACAGCCAACTGGCCGATTAGATTGTCGTAAACATGACTGAAGACGATTAAATTCTGACATTCCTGAACGAAATCCTCTCGAATGTCTTCATCAAGTACAACGTCCAAAATAGTTCGATTCTGGTCTGTTTTTGCTTGTTCGACATCCGTCTTTCGACTGATGTATGACCACATTGTGTCTTCGAGTAAGCGTCGATTGAGCTTCAACGGCTTTTCTTCGTAACCGCCCTGCGCAATAAGTTGTTGAGCATAATCAGAAAGTGTCTCGTCGGACAGGACACTCGTGTCGTAGAGACTCGTTTCTTCGATTATAAGATTCAATTCCGAGGCTAGCTGAGTGGCGAGAAAATCCTCCGCTTTTTCGTTGATATAATCCTTGCCGAAAAGTTTCTTGCCTTCGTGGGTGAATTGAGACTTTAGCTTCACAACAAACGCAAGATCTGTCGACACCATAGTGCGCAGTAGCGCCTTGACGTCGCGAATATCAGAAACTTTCAATAGATAGGCATTCGCATCCTGGTCGCCGATATGTTCTATCAACGCCTCTAGGTTCGCTGTTGAGCTTGCCTTCCAACGGTTATAAAGATGTAACCCGCATTGCAAACAAAGATCACGTTTAGCATTCTCATAGTTCTTTGTTGGCTCACCAAATATTAACTGAGCAAACCGACCACGCTCGTCGCCGACCACGGCTTTCTTATCAACGTAGTTCTTCCACGCTTTGTTCAGTGTATCCTCATAGAGAATTTTATCGGGGTCGAGTAACCAATCGAGAAAGGCCGTTCGACGTTCACGACGAACGCGCTGAAACAACTCGCCTTCCGGCAGCTCAACAGATGCTAAGCGACCATACTGACTTAAGTTTATACTTTTGATTCGACGTCTTAGGCCTAAGTAACGTAGATATCGATAGGCAACACCAAATACATTCGGGTATTGCGTAGGGGAAGTTCGCAACTTCAGGTTCGAGCTAGCGTGAACCGCTGACAGAGATTCAGAGGGGTGCAAATAGCGATTAATATTGCGCTGATAGTGATCAAGTATTTCAGGATGATCACTAACAAATTCTCGCGTACTTTCTTCAATCGACAATATACCCGACACCATTGCGTTCCGCAGATTAGCGATATTGTTAGTCTCGCCAGGGTCGTAGTCTATAATGCCGTCAATATTACCCTGCTTATAAAGCTCATAAGACGATACACCCACCGATTGGGCACACTCTTGCCAAGACAAATTATATCGACGCACCAAGTTAGCGAGGCCCTTAGGATGAATCGTGTTGAACACGCCGGTTCGAAGAGAAAGCAACAAATTGCCTGCGGCTAATGGTATCGCACCACCGGAATAGCCTTGACCTGCAACAATACCAATCGTTGGCACATCAACATTACATAGTTCTGCAATAAGCTGTGAAATTGAATGCGCCTGATTGTTCGCGTTAGCAAGTTCGTTACCATCAGCGCCCGGTGTATCCATAAAACAGATAATGGGCAAGGATCGAATCGCATAATCACCGGCGGCATCTGCAGCATGGGTGTGATGCTCTGGGCCCCAAACACCTGAGGCAAATGCTCGATCCTGCGCGATTAAGCCAACTTGACGCTTGATACCATTGAAGTTCATTTCAACGACTGCAGTGTAAAATGGACCATCCTGCATTTCACTTAAGATCGGAACGTCCAGCGCCTGAATAATCTCCTTTGCACCTGCCCTCGTACCTTCCTCGGCTGGACTGACTGCCGCTGCGATATAGGCATCAACATCCATTCCACGCAGTCGCTCAACTTCAATCTCGATTTGCTGCTCGGTCAGCAGACCCTTAATGACCGCTGCAGTCTCTTTTCTCGGAAACAGTGAAAAATCCTGCGCGAGCGTTTCTGCGGCAAGATACAATTGATCAACGGAAGCCTTTTCTTGCTCCATATTAAAGTTCCAATGTTAGCGTGGGCAGTGCCCAAAAAATTCATGACGTTGATCCAACTGGTTGATTCTAGCGATGACACCTTGAATTCATTCAGGCCATCTTCCAACGTTGTATCAAAAGCCGCTAATGTACCTTAAGTTCCGCTCTCATTCAACGAAACTGAAACAGAAACAATCTGTAACTGCTTGAATATTATAGATTTAAATTTCTACTACTGGTAATTTTCCGATTTTCGAACGCCACAACTTGGGACCCGACACATGAACGGATTCCCCTTGCGTATCAACCGCCACGGTCACTGGCATGTCTTGCACCTCAAATTCATGAATCGCCTCCATTCCAAGCTCTTCGAATGCAACAACCCTCGATTTACGTATTGCCTTCGAAACGAGGAAAGCGGCGCCACCGACAGCCATTAGATAGACCGCTTTGTGGTTTTTTATGGATTCGATTGCAACGGGACCACGCTCTGCCTTACCGATCATGCCGAGCAGACCGGTTTTCTCGAGCATCATATCTGTGAAGCCGTCCATGCGCGTCGCGGTCGTTGGCCCTGCAGGTCCGACAACCTCTTCTCTTACCGGATCGACGGGGCCAACGTAGTAAATAAATTTACCGTTTAGGTCGACGCCGTCGGGCAAAGATTTACCCTCTGCAAACAAGTCTCTAATTTTCTTATGGGCGGCATCTCTACCGGTCAACATTTTGCCGGACAACAACAGGGTTTCACCCGGTTGCCATTGCAGCACATCTTCTTTGGTGACTGTATCTAAATTGACTCGACGAGAACTGGGTCCCGCTTCCCAGGTAATTTCAGGCCAATCTTCGAGTTTTGGAACCTCAAGTTCCGCTGGGCCCGACCCGTCCAACACAAAATGGGCATGACGCGTGGCTGCACAATTCGGAATCATCGCAACAGGCAGATTCGCCGCGTGAGTGGGATAATCCATCACTTTCACATCAAGTACCGTAGTCAAACCTCCCAACCCTTGCGCACCAATGCCGAGAGAGTTCACTTTATCGAATATTTCTAATCGTAACTCTTCAACACGATTCGATGGACCACGCGCAAGTAGTTCGTGAATATCAATGGGATCCATCAATGACCGCTTTGCCATTAAAACAGCCTTCTCGGCTGTGCCGCCAATACCAATGCCTAACATACCCGGCGGGCACCAACCGGCACCCATCGTCGGTACTGTTTTGATTACCCAGTCAACAATGCTGTCAGCAGGGTTCAACATGACAAGTTTAGATTTAGCTTCAGAACCACCACCTTTAGCAGCGACGTGCACGTCAATTTTGTCGCCCGGCACAAGCTCGGTATATATGACGGCGGGCGTGTTGTCTTTGGTGTTAATGCGTTTCCCGGCAGGATCGGCGAGTACAGACGCACGCAGGATATTATCAGGCAACAAATAGGCTCGCCTGACACCTTCATTCACCATATCTTCAAGTGATATGTCTGTTTCGAAGCGAACATCCATTCCGACTTGCAGAAATACGTTTACGATACCGGTGTCCTGGCAAATCGGGCGATTGCCCTGCGCGCACATTCTGGAATTAATAAGTATTTGCGCCATCGCATCTTTGGCGGCACGGGATTCTTCCCGTTCATAGGCTTCATTCAATGCTGTTATGAAATCTATCGGGTGATAGTAGGAAATATACTGAAGGGAATCGGCAATACTTTGAATCAGGTCATCTTTCGTTACAACGGTCATGGTTTACTGGACTCCATTTAATGCCTGTTGGTAGACATATATCTCTTTAATCCACCATTCTACCAGCCTTGAGGCTGAAAAAGACCTAACAGACCCATCAATTCTGAATGAAATTTATTGATTGTATGGGCGACCTTGCTTGCGTGCCAAAAGATAGTATCCAAGAGCCAATCTGCAGCATCGCAGGTTGGCTCTCGTTGACGATTAACCGTACATCAACCGCATCAAGGATTCAGCAACACATACGGGTTTATCAGCGCCTTCAAGCTCGACAGTCACTTCGCGCTTTAACTGCAAAGTATTCGGATTTTTGAGCTCAGCACCAATCAAACGATGCCGCGCTCTAATTTTTGAGTTGACCGGCACAGGACCGGGGAAACGTACTTTATCAAGGCCATAATTAACCCCCATGTAAACGCCTTCAAGCGCCTCGGGTTTTTTCGGAGCAATGGTGGCACCAAGATGAACAATTAGTGACAAGGTCAAAAAGCCATGCGCAATCGTCACCTTGTAGGGGGACAACTCCGCGGATTTCTTCGGATCAATGTGGATAAACTGATGATCAAGTGTTGCGTCAGCAAACAGATTAATTCTGTCCTGGTCCACTTCAAACCACTCGCCTACACCTTCTTCTTCACCCATGACGGAATTAAACAGCTCTAATGCCGCTTCTGCTTTTGTTGTCATAACTATCTCCTAATGCTGTGTCGATTGTGCGATTAAAATCATTCAGTATGTATTTATTAGCAATATCACTAAAAATCCCACTGAAAATTTCGGTCCATCAGCTTAGCACAAGGATTTACTGAAAATGATGCCAAAAAAACGCAGCAAATAAGCGCGCTCCATTGATTTCCTGCCGAGGCTAAAATAGGATTCGGCAATGCATACAAATGATTCAAAACATGACGCCCGTTCAGCACGCAGACGATACGATGTGTCGGCGGTTTTCATCGGGACAAGCCTCGTCGGCCTCATCGCCACACCCTGGTACGGCATCGTGACAGGGGGCTTTGGATTACCCCTTTGGGTAGCTTTCTTTGTGTTCCTGTTTTGGAATGGCCTCTCCATCACCGCCGGATACCACAGACTTTGGTCGCATAAGTCTTACCGTGCTCACACGATTGTCAGAATTATGTTTGCGTTGGGCGGCGCACTCGCACTGCAAAACTCGATTAAAGTTTGGACTTCCAACCACCGAACCCATCACCAACATACCGACGATAACGACAAAGACCCCTATTCTGCTGGCAGGGGCCTATGGTTCGCACACCTTGGATGGATGCTAAGGGATTACCCTGCATCTCATACTGATTTTGAAAATGTCAGGGATCTCGAGAAAGATTGGGTTGTTGTATGGCAACATGATTATTACTGGCTGCTGGCTTTCACTATGAACGTGATTGTGACGCTTGGAATCGGCGCCTTGGCAGGCGATCTCCTGGCAGGCTTACTGCTCGTGGGATTCTCCAGACTTGTCATCTCCCATCACACGACCTTTTTTATCAACTCGCTGGCTCACTTCTGGGGCAAGCAGACTTACTCAGACAAAACCAGTTCCAGAGACAACACAGTTTTAGCTCTGCTGACCTACGGCGAGGGTTACCACAACTACCATCACACCTTTCAGTGGGACTATCGCAACGGTATTCGGTGGTATCATTTCGACCCGACGAAATGGCTAATTGCAGGACTTGCATGGTTCAAACTGACCTGGGACTTGAAGGTCGTGCTACCCGAGAAGATCGAAAAAAGCCTCGCTCTAATGCAACTCAAACATGCAACAGACAAGGTATCTCGTTTCAATTCAATCAACACAGACAAATGGCTGTCATTACTTGACTCGGAGTATCACCAGCTCGTTGAACTTATTAATGAATGGGCAGATTGCCGGCAACAATGGCTCGAAGTTAAGAAACAATCACTACGTCGAAAGTTCGACGAAACTGAACTTTCTGAAAAACTAAAACACCTCGAATCGGAATTGAATATTCGACGTCGAGAATGGCGCATGCTGACGCAACAGTTCGCCTAACCCAACACCAGATGCAGGAACTACTATGACTAACATTTATATCGCCGACGGCGCGAGAACGCCAATGGGCGGTTTTCAGGGCGCATTACAAACAAAAACTGCACCCGAACTCGGTGCCATTGCGATAAGTGAAGCCATCGCCAGAGCGGGCATTGCGGCGGACAAAATTGACGAAATTATCATGGGTTGCGTGCTGCCTGCAGGCTTGGGCCAAGGGCCTGCCCGGCAAGCTGCAATTGAAGCTGGCATACCGGTTGAATCCGGCGCAACGACAATCAACAAACTTTGTGGCTCTGGCATGAAAGCCGCAATGATGGCGCACGACCTAATAAAAGCCGGTAGCAATGAAATCATGGTTGCCGGTGGCATGGAAAGCATGAGCAATGCACCCTACCTAATGCCAAAAGCAAGAACCGGATATCGTATGGGACATACCGAGGTTAAAGACTCTATGTTCCTAGATGGCTTAGAAGACGCCAAAACAGGCAGACTTATGGGCTCATTCGCGCAAGACATGGCCGATCAATATCAAATGACGCGAGAAGACATGGATGGCTTTGCGATCCGCTCGTTAAAGCGCGCACAAAAAGCCATCGACGCCGGTCACCTGAAGGCAGAGAGTGTCTCAGTAACAATCAAATCACGCGCTGGAGAGACCGTTGTCGAAGATGACGAGCAACCCGGCGCAGCAAAAATCGATAAAATCCCAAGCCTTAAACCCGCGTTCAAAGCAGACGGCACCGTTACCGCTGCAAACTCCAGCTCAATCTCAGATGGCGCTTCAGCTTTGGTTATCGCCAGCGAAGAGGCCATTGCGAAAAACGGCATGACACCCATGGCAAAAATACTCGGTCATACGACTAACTCACGCCATCCATCAGAGTTCACGATTGCACCGATCGGCGCGATTGAAAAACTGTTAGACAAAGTAGGTTGGAGTGCGGACGAAGTGGATCTGTTTGAAATCAATGAAGCCTTCGCTATGGTTACGATGGCTGCGATCAAAGATCTTGGCCTGGACCCAGAGAAGGTGAACATTTCTGGAGGCGCTTGCGCGCAAGGTCACCCCGTCGGCTCGACAGGTTCTAGAATCATCGTTACATTGATGTATGCACTAAAACGACTGAACTTAAAAAAAGGTGTCGCAGCACTTTGTATTGGTGGCGGTGAAGCTACCGCCATCGCTATTGAACTCGTGTAACGGTGACTTGTCACCGTCGAGCCCGTACAATACGGGCATTACCGCAATAACCTTTCTCTAGGAGTCTAATACTTGTCACGCCTTCCCGTCATTGTCGGTTTCGGCGGCATTAACCCTGCCGGACGCAGCTCCGCTCATCACGCCTATAAGCGGATGGTGATTGACCAACTGGACAGCAATAAGGCTGACAGCACTTATCAGTCTCTTGCGGCGCTGATGAATATGACAACCGTCGACAAGGGTGCGATTTTATCCCAGACACTCATTCGACAGATTGAGAAAAATCTATTTGACCCGAGCGCAATTCGTACAAATAAAACAGCGCAGTTATCAAACAACGATGGTTTTTCATTCAAACTCAAGAAGAGTCAACTGCCCGGACAGATTCCCGCCGACTGGCATGTGACCAACCTGGACGATTCTAGTGTGATCGTCACATCAAGCTTGCCGCTGGATGTATTATTCCCAGACTACCGTGCTTCAAGAGTCAATTCAGCGGGACAATTACCCACCGGCTTTGACCCTGGGTCCTTGTACCAGTCAAGAAATCATCCAAGGGGGCTTCAACTCACCGTTTATGCCGCCTCAGACGCAATAAATTCGTTAGGTATTGACTGGGATACTGTTCGCCAGAAGGTCCCCGGCGATCAAATCTCTGTCTACGCTAGCAGTGCAATGGGCCAACTAGACACCAACGGTGCAGGCGGCATGCTACAGGCGTCGTTACTCGGCAAACGAGTCAGTTCGAAAAACTGTCCACTCAGCTTAGCCGAGATGACCGCCGACTTTGTCAATGCGTATGTGCTTGGTAGCGTTGGTGCAACGGGCGCAAACGTCGGCGCCTGCGCAACATTCCTTTATAATCTAAGACAAGGTATTCAGGACATACGATCAGGTCGCTTCCGCGCCGTTATGGTTGGCGCCAGTGAAGCACCAATCACACCTGAGGTCATCGAAGGCTATCGCACCATGGGTGCTCTGGCCGAAGATGACGCCTTAAACAAACTTGATGGTCATGTCGGCCCTACGGATAACACCCGCGCATGCCGGCCGTTTTCTGAAAACTGTGGTTTCACACTATCTGAAGCCTCGCAGTTCGTTATCCTGTTTGATGATGAATTAGCATTAGAGTTAGGCGCGAACATTTATGGCTCCGTCGGCGATGTGTTTATCAATGCGGATGGATTCAAAAAGTCCATTCCAGGACCCGGAATCGGCAACTATGTGACGATGGGCAAATCCATGGGCATGGTTCGATCGTTACTTGGAGAAGAGGCCCTACGAAATCGCACCTACGTTCAGGCTCATGGAACAAGTACACCGCAAAATCGAGTCACAGAGTCCCATATTATCAATGAACTGGCCAAAACATTTAAGATCGACCATTGGCCCGTCGCTGCGATTAAAGCCTATATTGGCCACTCACTGGCGACCGCCGCCGGTGACCAGATTGCAACTTCACTTGGTGTCTGGGCGCACGGTATTATTCCCGGCATCAAAACCGTCGATCATATTGCAGAGGATGTACATGCCAGCAATCTGGAATTTTTGCTTCAACACAAAGAAATAGATCCAACAAAAATGGATGCTGTGTTTATCAATTCAAAGGGCTTCGGTGGAAATAACGCAACAGCGTCAATTCTATCACCGACAGTCACCGCGCAAATGCTTGAAAAGAAACACGGCAAGAGCGCGATGACAAAGCATCAAAAACTCAATGAGAAGGTCGCAGAAAGTACACATCAATATGATGTTGATACGATTGCCGGCAAAAACGAACTCATTTATAAATTCGGCCTAGGGGTCATTGAAGGTGAAGAGCTCGAGTTAACTGAGACCAGCATTTCAATCCCTGGTCACAGTCAAAAAATTAGCCTCGAAGTTGAAAACCCTTACGACGATATGATCTAGCCGGGAATTTTAACCGGCAGTTCGCGGATCCCATGGATAAAGTGGGATTTTAAATAGACGGGATCACCAACCACTTCAATTTTGGGGAATCGTTTCACGATCTCCTCCCAGAGCACATTAAGCTGCATTTCACCCAATCGGTTACCCACGCATCGGTGAATGCCGTAACCAAATGACAGATGTCTGCGGGGGTGCTGCCGATCAATAATAAACTCATCTGCTCGATCAATAACTGTCGCGTCTCTGTTGCCAGAGATGTACCACATCACCACCTTATCACCCTTTTTAATTGTCTTGCCACGCATCTCTACATCCTGCGTTGCGGTACGACACATGTGTGCAACAGGCGACTGCCAACGAATAATCTCTGGCACCATCTTCGGGATAAGCGCCGGCGACGCCATTAGCTTGGCATACTGGTCAGGATGTTGATTCAACGCCAGCACACCACCGCTTATTGAATTTCTTGTCGTATCATTGCCACCAACAATGAGCAGCAGCATATTGCCGAGAAATTCATTCGGGGTCATGTTTTTGGTCGCGGCGCCATGCACCAATGAAGAGATCAAATCGTCGCCAGGCTCGGCCCGCGCCGCTCGCTCTTTCCAAACAGCATCAAAATACTCGAAACATTTCCAAAGTTCAGCAAAGCCTTCATCGGCAGTTTCAAAAAAATCAGGATTACTTAAATTTTCTACCGTGTCAGACCAATAGATTAATTTACTTCTATCCTCCTGCGGCACATCAAATATCGTTGCTAACATTTGTCCCGTTAACTCGACGGAAACTTCTTTTACCCAATTGAACTCTTCATTTCTCGGCAAATTGTCTAAAATTTTACCTGCACGTTCGACGATAAGATGACGCAGTTCGGCGATGCGTTTCGGTGTGAAAGACGGCGCAACAACTTTGCGCTGATCGTCGTGCACCGGCGGGTCCTGCATAATGAACATCGGCAGATAAAAGGGCGAGTCCGCCGAAGGAGACTCGGTCGGTCTGCCTCCCATACGAATGCCACCCTGATCAATGTCAGAAGAAAACAACTCATGATGCGAGTCGATATACATGATGTCTTTATATGTTGTTGCCGACCAATAGGGGCCATACATACTATCTTGGGTGTAATGCAGCGGGTCTTCAGCTCTTAGGCGATCAAAATAGGGGGCGAATTTATTGAATTCAAACAAGGACGGGTGTGACGGGTCTAACGCGTCCAGTGGAATAGAGTATGGATCGACATCAACGTCGATCGCATATTTTTCTTGTAACTGCCGGTTCGTTAAATTCTCATTTTCAGACATGAAGCTTGCCTCATTGTTATTGCTAGCAACTGAATCATACTCGATCAATATCGGCTCATCATACTGTATCTAAAGGCAATTGAGCGTGTACTAAACGGCGTTTTGAATAGCCCATTGACTTCAACTCGATGATAATTAACAGTGAAGCAATTAACAGGAGAGACTATGAAAGCCATTGTCTATCAGGGTCACAAGAACCTGAGCTATACCGATGTGCCCGACCCCACTATCCAAAGTCCGAGTGATGCGGTTGTCAAAATAGAGAAAACAGCGATCTGTGGCTCAGATTTACACCTCTATCACGGCCCGAGCCGAAACGAAGAGTTCACCTTAGGGCACGAATTCCTCGGCACCATAGAAGATGTTGGCAACGATGTGAAACGGTTTAAGAAAGGCGAACGCGTTCTGGTCTCATGCACTATTGGTTGTGGTAGTTGTGTGCTTTGTGACAATCATCTCTACACAGGTTGTGAAATCAACACTGCAACCGGGCCTGTAACAAACGTGTTTGGCTCCAAATTGAACCCAGGCGGCCAAGCGGAGGCCGTGCGCGTACCCTTCGCGGACACCAATATTTTCAAAATCCCAGAAAATGTCACCGACGAGCAGGCGTTATTTCTTACCGATATTCTACCGACAGGCTATATGGGCGCCGATATGGCAGAGGTATCACCCGGTGACACCGTTGTCGTCATAGGCTGTGGTCCTGTCGGTGTATTCGCTCAGCTATCTGCATTAATGCGCGGCGCCGCAACAGTCATCGCGGTTGACCTTGATGATGGAAGATTGGAAAAAGCGCGATTGCGCGGCTGCCGACCACTGAATCCAAGCAAAGAGGATTTGCAAACTGTTGCCCGTGAACTGACAGGCGGGCGAGGCGCTGATTGCTCAATTGAAGCAGTCGGTAATCCAGCAACAGTACAACAAGCCATCGATGTCGTAAGACACGGCGGGCGCGTAGCGGTAATAGGCGTACTCATGGGCAAAGAAGTCCCTATAGATTTTATGGCAACGTTGACCGGTAAAAATATTACGTTACGGTCAGGTATCGTTAACCCACAATATTACATACCTAAACTGCTGCCGATGATTGAACAGGGACGCATCGACCCCACCGAAATCATTACTCACAGAATGAGCCTTAGCGAAGGCGTTAGAGGTTATGAAATTTTTGACAATCACGAACAAGACGTACTTAAAGTTGTCATGACTCCGTAAAAGTAAAACCGGAGTAGAACAATACGAGACGATTGATTTATCGCACGCTGCGACAGGCGCTTCGATCAATAAAATCGACAGCGACACAAAAAAATAGGTTGAGCGACAACCGCAAGAAAACGGAGTTAATACAATGAGTCACTACATCATCGCCCAGATAGAGATTGCGGATAGAGAAGAATACGGTAAATATGAAAGCGGCTTTATGGATATATTTATCAAGTACCAGGGCAAGTTATTATCAGTTGATGAAGAGCCTCAGCTGCTCGAAGGTAGCTGGCCCTATACACGCACCGTGCTGATTGAGTTCCCGTCAAAAGAAACCGCTTTGGATTGGTTCACATCGGATGAATATCAAGCCTTAGCCAAACACCGGCATAACGCCAGCGCGGCAAACATTACCATCTTAAAAGGCATAGAGGCGTAAGAGTCTCATCAACGCGACAGTATCGCTGCTACTTGATTGTTTCAGTGATCGTGTCCGTGCGGTCGATCTGCAAACGCTCGACTGCGCTGGTCAAGTTCACGGGTTTCACACAAACCCTTTAACGCCATCAAATCTGTTAAAGCTGCCAAAAAGTGATCGAAGTATTGGTAAGGCTCTTGCTCCGAGTGATCAGCTTGCCAAGACTCTATTTGTTGGATGAGGCAAGCCCGGAACTCATCCCACGTATAGTACCCAGCTTCACATAATGACCTGGCCATGCCGAAAGTTCGATTTTGCCAAGGCTCATCAAAGATGACTTCGCCATTGGCTTTCGGCGGCTCAACCCGCCCGTCCAACAACATGGACTCTAATTCGTCCGTCACGATGGCTGACCTGCTCGAGAAGATGCCTCAAGTACTTCGACACCGATCATTGAATCACGACTAACCAAAGCTGCAAGCTCGTCTTGTGTCATACCCTCGGTATGCGCTGGTCTCATCGGCAAGACCATATATCGAACTTCCGCACTAGAGTCCCAAACTCGAATCTCAATTTTTTTATCCAACGGCAGCCCCATTTCAGCTAACAAAGCCCGCGGCTCTCGAACGATTCTAGATCGATATGCGGGATCCTTGTACCACTTCGGCGGCAAACCTAGCACAGCCCAGGGATAACAGGAGCAGAGCGTACAGACGACCGCGTTGTGACGCTCTGGCGTATTTTCCACGACGACCAAATGATCAACCTGGCCGCCTTGAAAATCATACTCGGCGATTGCTTGCGTCGCATTTGATAGTAGTCGTTGCTTGAATTCAGCATCTGTCCAAGCCCGCGCAACAAGCAATGCACCATTCATCGGCCCGACTCTTTGCGCATAATTGGCAATCACATCGTCAACTGCATGCTCGGAGAGAAGCCCTTTTTCTATCAACAAAGACTCTAACGCTTCGGTTCGGATTGCCTGCGGCGATTTTTCTTCGTGATCATGATCATGGTCATGGTCATGATGCTTCTGGTCATCATTCATATTCGGCCTCTGAAGCTAACACTCATTAACGGAGTCGGATTGGAGATAAGGCTCAAATAAGTCTAGATAAACAGACACGTTGGCCTCTGCGTATTGAGATGTTTCACCCCACAATTCAGAGGATGCAAACTTCACGGTATAAAGCTGTTTCGGTTGCTCTCCGAGCCCATGCGCATTGCTGTCAGGATAAACCCAGCCACCATGAATGGTGACAATCTCACCAACCTTATTCCGCGCATAAGCCGGCAATCGAGTATGACCCGGTTTTACTTCACTGCTGGTGAGTACCGCATCGCCAACAGAAAATAGTCCCGCATCGACATCACGTTTTGCAGTTCTGGCACGGCTGACGCTGGGCGTTTCGCGATTGATTGACTGGCCGCGCAGTTGGGGTCTAGCTGCAATAAGATCGCCGCCACTTCCGCCCAATTGTTCAACGCGAGCGCTAAGCTGTTCGGACTCGATCAAACCCGCTTCAACCAATGCGGTTTCGGCGCCACCCAGCCATCGACCATAATAGCCATGGGACAGATAAGCTGCAGGTTCGATTTTTTCTACAAAATGACGAAATTGATCAGAGCTTTTCCACGCACCTGCAGCACCGGTCGCCATCATTATGGCAAATACTTTAGCTTCCCAAATCGCTGCAAATGTCGGCGCACCGGCCTGCCGATCAACCTTGCCGTAACCGTGTTTACCACCTAGATCATGAATACCGTCCATTAAAACGTCCTTGGATTGATAGTGTCCCTAGTTCGCGCGTCTCGTTCGTGAGCCTAGTTCGTGAGCCTAGTTATTGCGCTCAACTCGTGCGCTCTAATATCGCCGAACAGCCTACCCTAGTCAAACGATTCCAAATTGCCGCTTGGCGTATCGATCAAACTTATTTTAAGACCGCCGGCTATTCAATTTCTCTTGTCGACCTAAATCGAATATCAGGCCAACGCTCTTGCGTTAGCATAAGGTTTACACGGGAAGGTGCTAAATAAGTCAGATGACCAGAACCATCAATCGCCAGATTGGATTCGGATTTTCGTTTAAACTCCGCCAGCATCTTAGGGTCGTCGCATTCAATCCAGCGTGCGGTATAAACACTCACAGATTGATACGCACATTCGACTTTGTACTCTTCGCGAAGTCGATAGACCACCACATCAAACTGCAGGATACCAACAGCACCTAGAACCAAGTCATTATTAATAAGCGGCATAAACAACTGCGTTGCGCCCTCTTCAGAGAGTTGTGTTAAACCCTGTCGCAACTGCTTACTTTTTAGCGGATCCTTCAACTGAACACGACGAAACAATTCAGGCGCAAAGTGCGGTATGCCAAGAAACCGGAAGTCATTACCACTTGTAAACGTATCACCAATTTGGATGGTACCGTGATTGTGCAATCCAATAATATCTCCGGACCAAGCGCGTTCTGCTTGAGACCTTTCGCCGGCTAGAAAAGTAACTGCGTCACTCACCCTAACCTCTTTACCAAGGCGCACATGCCGCATTTTCATGCCTTGCTCATAGTGTCCTGAACACACCCGCAGAAAAGCAATGCGGTCCCGATGTTTGGGATCCATATTTGCCTGAATTTTAAAAACAAAACCTGAAAAGTTTGCGTCAGACGCGCTCACAGAGCGATCATTCGCTGCACGATCCAAGGGTTCAGGTGCAATATCAACAAAACCGTCGAGCATCTGCATGACGCCAAAATTGCGTAACGCCGTACCAAAATAAACTGGCGTCAACTTGCCGTCGAGATAAGCTTGTAAATCGAACTGATGGCTTGCCCCTTTCACTAGTTCAATCTCTTCTAAATAATCGTCATAATCTGAGCCTAGAAAAGCTTTGGCTTGTTCACTTAGTAAACCATCAATAATTTCAGGCTCGGTCAACACTTCGCCTTTACCCGCTTCAAATATATGAATCTGATCGTCATATAGGTGGTAGACACCTTTGAAACGATTACTCATGCCGATCGGCCAAGTCATAGGTGCACATTGAATTTTTAGGACATCTTCAACCTCGTCCAGAACATCAATTGGATCTCGCACTTCTCTATCAAGCTTGTTAACAAAAGTAAGGATAGGGGTATCACGAAGCCGACAAACCTCCATCAATTTAATTGTTCGTTGCTCAACACCTTTGGCGCCATCTATGACCATGAGCACAGAATCAACTGCGGTTAAGGTTCGGTAGGTGTCTTCAGAGAAGTCTTCGTGTCCGGGTGTATCGAGCAGGTTGACCATTTTGCCTCTGTAAGGAAACTGCATGACAGAAGTCGTGACAGAAATGCCGCGCTCTTTTTCCATCTCCATCCAATCTGATGTCGCATAACGGTCAGACTTTTTCGATTTTACGGTGCCGGCCATCTGAATCGCCCTACCCAATAGTAGCAACTTCTCAGTGATTGTCGTTTTACCGGCATCGGGGTGAGAGATGATTGCGAAGGTTCTTCGCCTACTAATTTCTTCACTGCTGTTTGTATCGACCAAGGGGAGTACTTCCTAATTTTCGACGGGCTATCAATAAGGCGTCAGGCTAAAAAATGGGCGCTATTATACACATTAGATCGCACCCCTAAGAATATATAGCAGCGGTTATATTTTACCGCTTGCTAAACTCATCTAGCAAAATAGGTCGCTAGGGGAACGCGTCAGGCACTTGATATGAGAACACCAAAGCATCTTCCCTGCCATTTTCTGCGGGGTAGTAATCTTTCCGTAAGCCTATTTCTTGAAACCCCAAGCTTTCATATAATTTGAATGCGATGAGGTTCGAAGGTCTTACTTCAAGAAACACCTTGGACGCGCCTCTGGCGACAGCACGACTCAAAATATGCTGAACCAGTTGACGGCCAAAACCGTTACCTTGAACCTCTGGGTTAATACATACATTGAGCAGATGTGCCTCTCCCGCCGCAACTGACAAAATGCTATGACCGACGACCTTTGCATCAACTATGAACACAAAGCATTCGTAGCCCGACTTAATACAGTCGTCGAATATGCCCCTTGCCCAAGGATGAGAGTAGCTTAACCCTTCGTTGATCAGCACATCGTCAAGATCATCAAAGGTCATCGCCCTTAGCTCGAACTCCAACTGCGGACTAGCCATACAAGATTGCTCTCACGGGCGAAAGTTGACGCCAAAGCTGTCGCTTTAATGCAACGTCTTGTGAAATATCGTCTATTGTCGGCAGCGCCAGAAAAAGGCAACTCGCCTCCTGCTCTGTATCACCTATGTGAAAGACAGTTTTCTCGGAATCCGTCACAAGATATCGCCAAGCCTCCTCGCCGAAAACGAGCACAGGACTTAGACCTTCAGGCGGTTCTTGAGATTGCCGCTGTGATTGCCCTTGCGATTGACGCAAGGAATCTCGAACGATCTGCCTGGCCTCATGCTCTGACTGATCAATATGAGAAGCCTTAACGATAGGCCAACGCAGCTGGCGAATAGAGGGTGCAACGCGCTCACGGGCCAGCGACAAGCTGACCCCTTCAAGGAAATTTTTATAAGTTGGTGGCAGTTCAGCCGTCGCATAGGGCAGAGCGAATACAATCGTGAACGAATCATAGTTCATGAAGTACAACAAGAATTCGAGCTTGGCGGAAGCTTGCTGCGTCACAGGCTGTTCCTGCCGCAATTGACGCTCAACGACATCGGATAAAGGTGTTTCGGGCTCAACGTTTGCAGAAACTTGCTTCAACAGCGATTCACGCGAGTTTTTCTGGTCAAGGCTTGCCGCATTCGTTCGACTGGGCTGGCCAGAAGTTGCAGCGGCAACGGCAACCTTTTGCAATGTTTCGGTATTCTCAGCAGATTCTTCAGTAAGGCTCGCGGGGTCTTTTACCGATCTTGCCACCCTGGTTTGCCAAATATCAATTCCCATCGCTGTCAAATATTGACGCGATCGCGATCCAAAGCGGGAGCCTTGCTGAACTTTTGCCTGTTGTTGTCCCGATTCCATGTGCGTTTCGCTTACCTTGTTTTTTTACACGACTATTTGTTGAACTGCATCTGCTGCCCAGTGTGACGATCTGCTTGCGTTATCGCAACAGTCGCATCAAGGACTCTTGCATCGTGCTGGCAACTAAGGTGCCGTCTGCCGTGAACATAGAGCCACGATTATAACCTCTGCCTGCACTCGATTCAGGCGCATCAAGCGCGTACATTATCCATTGGTCTGCTCTAGCCTGCTGATGAAACCACATAGCATGATCGAGACTGGCACTTTGCATGTTCTCGCGTTTGAAATTGCCCCGATGAGGCAGGCGAGCGGTCGACAGCAGCGCATCATCAGATTGATAGGTGAGTAAAGCTGCATGCAAGAGCGCATCATCACCTTGCGTCGGCGCCGCATCAACGGCACCGTTAGTACGAAACCAGCAATGCTGCTTTGCCGGCATGGGCGCTTCTTTTAGACGCTGCTTGTACTCCATCATATAGGTGACAAAGGAGTCCTTCAGCATATTCTCTGTAATCCTATGTTCCGCCGGTGGCTCAAAAGCTGGCATGACACTTTGATGACTAAGACCTGCTTCCACCACCTGGAAAGAGATATCCATACTGAAAATGGCTTTGCCATGTTGGATGGCGGCGATTCGGCGAGTCGTGAAAGAACGACCGTCTCGAATTCGATCCACTGAAAAAACAACGGGTATCTTTGCATCACCCGGGCGTAAGAAATATCCGTGTAAAGAATGCGGCGGCCGATCATCGGGCACCGTTCGGCCTGCGGCAATCACGGCTTGCGCCATAATCTGACCGCCATAGAGCCTGCCCTTTTTGTCAAGCGGATGGCTTCCACGATACAAATTTTCTTCGAGCATCTCAATATCGAGAATCGAAATCAGCTCTTGCAATGATGAACGCAATCTACCCTCCGCTAGTTATTAGGCTGCCACAATGAGTGTTCTTTTTGGCATGCTTCTCGGTGGCGTTGCAGCAAGAAAACAAAAAGAGCCCAAGAACGCCGCAATCGCCAGGTAAACAAAGCCCATCTCATAATTCCCCTGAAGGTCTGCCATGTAGCCGGCAAAAATAGGCCCGGTGGACATGCCCAGCATGACTATGAGAGAGGAAAACCCCATGATTGTACCAAATGAACTGGGACCAAAATAATCCGCACGCAACGCCACCATGAGAGGGCCTCTAATGCCCCAGGCCAAGCCGTGTAGCATGGCAAACAAAAACACAATGCCCGCACTATCAGCAAAGGCAATCAACACCAACCCAGCCGTATGCGCGAACATACAACCAATACAAACCAGCCGCTTGTTCATTTTGTCACCCAGGTATCCTCCGCAAAGTTGGCCTACCATCTGAAAACCCGTCAACAAAGCAACGACACCACCTGCTTCAGTCAATGTGTAGCCTTTTGCTTCAATCAGGTGTGGTACCAGATGAACCATAATTGCGGAAACCGTTAATAATGCGCAGGCGTGTCCGATTGAAATAAACCAAAATGAATGCGTTCTCATCGCTTCTCGCGCGGTGAAATCGTTATTCAAAGGTATAACAGACACGGCTGTTTTGTCCCCCGTCGGGTCCTGTAATTGGCCAGATACCGCGTCAGGCACTTCAACGGGCACGGCGACAATACCATCGACGCAGTCCCCCGTTTCTGAAGGCCGGTGTCGAACAATCTGCACTAGCGGCAAGCCCACCAGCAGCACGAGCACGCCAGACATCATCGCTGTTGTTCGCCAACCAAAAGCTTCGAGGCAAATCACCACCGCGGGCACGCAAAGCCCACCGATGGAATAGCCCATCTGGGAAATCGAAATAGCTTTGGCCCTATGCTGGCTGAACCAATTCACCAAAGAGACCATAACGGTCGCAAAACCGCCCAAGCTAGATCCGATCGCAATCAGCGCAAACGTCAAATAAAAGCTCAGTATTGAATCGACATAACTGAAAGCTATAAAACCGAGACCAAATATCGTAATGCCAATTCGCAATATGGGTCTTGGCCCAAACCGATCAACAAGCCAACCCTGCAGAGGACCTAAAATGCCACTTTCTATTCTCGTTAGCGCAAACGCGCCAGCAACCAGCGCTTTACTCCAGCCAAACTCTTCCTGTAGAAGTACTACATAAGCGCCATAGGACTGCATCCACAGCAAGCCAGAAAGCATTTGAATACCGCCTGCCGCGCCCACGATGTACCAGCCAAAGAAAACGGTTCCATTGGGCTTAATGACTTGGTTAAATTTGTTTAATTGACGGGACAGCATGGATTGCTTGAACTACAACTTCGGATGTAAATCGGATCGCCAGTCTAAGTTAAAATGGCACATAACCCAATATTCATTCAGTCGAGACACATCGCAGGCTTATATTTGATCTCCACAATTTGACAGCGTTATTAACGATAAGATGACAACTCAAACTCTTCAGTTATCAAAAGAGCGGGTAGCGAGTTGAGACTTACGCGGTAACGCCTGTGAATATCAGCGTCGGTCATTAAACCTCCTGTGCCAATATGGATAACCTCACGAAAACTACCTTTGGCGACATTTCTTAGAATCGCACCAATACCTTCCTCTTCATCGACCAACTGCTCAAATAAAATCGGTGACAAGCGACTAGGGTTTATTACCGTCACTGCGTGTACATAACACTTAGACGATTCGACACCCAACAACTGCACCTCCCTTATCAGGCATTGCTCGCCTTTATTCAAGTCGAGCGCTGAGATATCTCGTGGCGCAAGTACTTGGCCTTGGCGCAATGTGCAAATTTCAATTTGCTCAAGAAAGTATGCTTCCAACGCCATTGTCACCGTACCATCCGCAACAAGCAGTGATCTCAAGAAAGGCGGCACGGACTCATACTGAGATAGACGCGACGCAATTTCGCCGATGCGTATTACTTCGCTGCGGTGATCACTGAGTTTATCGAAAAGCCGTATTAACCCTTCGTCCAATTGCAACGTGTTTAGCGACACGAGTAATACCAACGAATAAACCCCTGGGTCGACCTACCCAAAGACGCGGCTGCCGTTGTTACTGTAAGAAACTGCGTTTGCCTCATAAATCCTCTTGTGTGCCCAACCGGTAAATTAAAATCGACGCACGTTCGACCAACATCGGCAGTGTCGCTAGATCAATATTCTCGTCTGGCGTATGTGCACCCGCGCCTTCAGCACCAATACCGTCAATTGCATCAACGTATTCGGCAATAAAGGACACATCCGCCGCGCCCCGTTTGCCAGGGTCATAAGCTTCGACGGGACCATAACCCAGATCAATGCTGACCTGATTGAGTTTCGATAGAACCACTTTGTTACCTTCCGTCGGCGGCATTGATGGATAACCGTCAGAAAAGGTAATGATGGCCTCTGTACCCGGACGATGATTCGTCTCTGCAATGGCTTTCATGGAGGCTCTGGCTTCCGCTTCCTGCATACTCGAGATAGTTCTCAGGCCACCATGAACGACCACCGATTGCGCGACGACATTGGTTTTACCAAAGGCATCGCCTTTGTTTAACGTAGGGTCATAGTTGACCTTCGTTCCACCCAGTATGACGCCCGGATTAAAGGTCAGATATTCGCGGCCGGTGAGTTGCTCATGGAATGCATTTAGTATTCTGGCCGCCTCAAATATTGCCCCACTACCGACAGACTCACTAAATATGCCGGAGGAATGTGCGCGTTTGCCAGACACCTCTAGCATCCATCCACTGGAACCCCGACGAGCGATTGTTGCCGCTTGTAAACCCGTGGCGATTTCAAAACCTAAAGCCACATCGCAACGCTTAGCGGCTTCAACTAAATGGTATCGGCTAATTGATTTTGGATTGCCTGATTTTTCTTCATCTCCGATCAGCGCCACAATAATGTGTAAGTCTTGCAGAACCCCCTCAGAGGCTAGCGCTTTCAATGCTTGAATAATGACAACATCACCGCCCTTCATGTCATTTACACCAGGGCCAGTGGCAAAATCACCGTCTCGTTTGAACGACTGAAAGGGGCTCTCTTTTTCGAACACGGTGTCCAGATGGCCGATTAACAGGAGGCATTGACCCTTTGGCGTTAATGCTGACGGCATTGGCGCGCGCTCAGCGAAAAGGTGGCCTGCTCGGTCAACCTCAGACATGTCATACCAATTCGTCTCAAAGCCAAGCAATTCAAATTCCGCCGCAAAGACGTCCGCTACCTGCTTAACACCGACGTGATTCATTGTGCCACTGTTGATATTTACAACACGTTCAAGTAACGCAATGCTGTCCTCTTTGCTGGCTTTGGCAATGACGGAGAGTCTTTTTTCAACATCGCTCAGTTCTGCAATTGACACAACAGAAAAAAGCAGCAGAAAAACCGCGGACAAACATCTCATATATATACTCTGCAAAATTAAACCCAGGCTGCGATCACGCTATCAGCGCTTGTATGAACCTAGGAAGCGACTCAGCCAATAGAAAATTAGACCCGAAGCAATCACAAACAAACCCACAGCGGCTTCTTCCGGTCGGTTCTTAACGATGAAGAACAAGGTCCAAAGCATAATCCCAATGTATATCAATGGCGTTACCGGATAACCCCATGTGAGATAAGACACTTTTTTGTTTTCTTCATCTGAGCTTCTAAATCTAAGTACAAAAACACCTAATACGGCGATCAACGTATTGAACCCCATAATAAAACCGGAAAAAATTAGCACTGATTCAAATGATGAAGTGACGATAAAAATGATCGTAATAACTGCCTGCATGTTAATCGCACGAGCCGGCACACCTTTAACATTTGTTGTTGCTAACCACTCGAACAAACGGAAATCCTCACCCACAACTTGCAGTACTCGCGGACCCGCCATCACCATGGCGCTAACCGTCGAAATCAATAGCAGGGACAATGTTATACCCATGAGCATTGCACCACTTGGCCCAAAGCTCGCCTGCGCGACAATGACGCCGATATCTAACTGCCCCGCCATATCAGCCATCGGCGCCGCGTAGAGAAAAATTGCATTGAGGACAAGATACAAAACCATTACCAACAAAGTTCCCAACAACATAACTCTGGGGATATTTTTTTGCGGCTCTTCAATTTCATTGGTGATATAGGTAACGGCGTTCCAGCCCGTATAAGCATAGTTAACGTAGATCAACGAAACAGCAAATGCACCGCCGGAAATCAGTTCCCAATCACCTGAAACAGGTAAAAAATTTAGGCTCTGTGGAGTGTCTACCGAGAAGTAGACAGCGCAACAAAAAATCACAATGAGCACAACCTTGATCAGCGTGAAGATGGTTTGGAACCGGCTGCTGGTTTCTCGACTAAAACTATGGGTGAGTGTCAAAACAAGCACCAAGCCAACCGCCAATGCTTTTTCATGCAAGGTAATCACACTTGACACAGCAGAGCTTAGGTAACCCGCAAACGTCATAGCAGCCAATGCTGTCGGCGCGGCAAAACCGACGGTCGCCGAAACCCAACCTGAAATGAAACCCGCTGCTGGGTGGTACGTCTCGCGCAGAAAATGATATTCGCCGCCGGAACGCGGCAGTCTCGCACACAGTTCGGCGTAACTCAGCGCACCGCAAAGAGCGGCTAACCCACCGACAAGCCAAAGCAGCATTAACGGAAATACCGATTGAATATCGAGCAGCTGATAACCCAGGCTGGTGAACACACCGGTACCAATCATGTTCGCGACAACAACTGCCATCGCCGTATTTGGCGTAAACCGTGAAGAAATTGTCATGCTTTATTTGTCATATCGTTGTTGCCATACGTTTATGGTCATCTTTTAGTTGTCGTGCATTCGTTGTCGTGCATTGGTTGTCGTACATTTTTTAATTGTCGTACATTCATTGTCGTACATTCATTGTCGCAGCTTATCCGTCACGACATTGAGGTCCAATGCGAGGCATTAGTATTATTCAGATAAAAAGCGCGACTCACTCGTTGGTTCTAACTCGACTCACCGCTTGTTGCCAACCTTTATAACGGCTGTCCATCAAGTTGGCTGAACGTTGCGGCGAAAACTTCCGCTGCAGCTGCCATTTCGCCTTAAGGTCATCCAATGATTTGAAAATGCCGACTTGCAAGCCAGCCAGGAAACAAGCCCCTAAGGCGGTCGTTTCGATGACCTCCGGGCGATCAACTTCAATCTGCAAAGTATCGGATAAGTACTGCATAACCCAATCGTTTTCGACCATGCCACCATCGACTCGCAGTACATTAGTCTGGATGCCATCTGAACTCATCGCCTCAAGTAAATCCTTGGTTTGGTAACACACGGATTGTAGTGTTGCCGTAACGATTTCGTTCACACCCGAGTCTCTCGTCATCCCCAGCAGTGCACCTCTTGCGTCAGCATCCCAGTAGGGCGCACCCAACCCGGTAAATGCTGGCACGAGATATACACCGGCTGAATCCTCCGTCGCCTCGGCAATTGCTTGAGTTTCGGCCGCGTGGTCAATAATCTTAAGACTATCACGCAACCATTGTACCGCAGCACCGGCAACGAAAATGCTTCCCTCTAGCGCGTATGTCACTTTGCCATTGAGTCTGTAAGCAACGGTCGTCAACAGCTTATTGTTTGACTGCAATGCCTGCTCGCCCGTATTCAATATCGCAAAGCAACCCGTGCCATAGGTGCTCTTTAACATACCGGCATCAAAGCAGCCTTGGCCAAAAAGGGCGCAGTGTTGATCGCCCGCCATGCCAGCAACAGGGATCGATGCGCCGAATAAGTGCTCAGCAGTGTCACCAAACGCCGCGCTGGAATCCAGCACTTCGGGCAGCAAAGAGCGCGGGATATCCATTTTTTGTAGTAATTCGTCATCCCACTGTTGCGTGTGGATATTAAACAGAAGTGTTCTTGACGCGTTGGTCGCGTCAGTTTTATGGCAGGCACCCTCGGTCAACCGCCAAAGCAGGAAAGTATCGACCGTGCCAAATGCAAGCTCACCCTTTTCTGCCCTATCTCTAACGCCGGGCACATTGTTTAGGATCCAGCGCAGTTTGGTTCCGGAGAAATACGGATCAAGCAACAAACCTGTTTTTTGCTTAACGACGTCTTCAAAACCGGCTTCACGCAGGCTCTCGCAATAGTCGGCTGTTCGACGGTCTTGCCAAACAATCGCTCGATAGACAACTTCACCGCTATTGCGGTCCCAAACCAAGGTCGTCTCTCGCTGATTGGTAATACCTATCGCGGCAACCGAGCCGACCGCTGTATTCGTTTCTCTCAAAACGTTACTGACGGACTCAACCGTTGTTTGCCATATTTCCTCGGGGTCATGTTCAACCCAACCATCATTCGGAAAATGTTGAGTAAATTCTTGCTGAGAAGTTCCGACGATTTCGCCCGATTCCGAGAACAATACAGCGCGAGAGCTTGTCGTACCCTGATCGATTGAGATGATAAATTTTGTCATGATAGAAACTAACCTTATAAGAAAACTGACCATATCAAGCGCATGAAATCAGGTAAACACTTCCGTACTCCGCTTGCGGTCGTTGACCACAATAACGTTGCTTATATTCGCTAGGGTGACAATCGATCAAGTGGGTTTCAACGACCGAAGATAACAGGCAAATTTGACCTCATCGGCGATGACAATCGCGCTACCAACAGGGTCTGGCGATCGCCTTCGATTACAGTCGAGATCGACGCATCGGTCGAATCAGGTCTACCAGGATGTTTTAGGCTGACTAACTCGTCATAGATAGGTATATTTAGGCTTAATTAAACGTCGTCATGTTAGCACTAATGTTATGTGACACTCGGAGAGATCATGCCAGAATCCGCACAATTACTCGCGCCATTTAGCCTTGCCGACGATAAAGGTATCGACGTGAGTTTCGATGGCGGACAACAGACACTGTTGTGCTTCGTTAAAGAAGACTGCCCCACCTGTCGTACGGTAATCCCTGTATTGAAAGCACTGTTCGATGCAGGCGTGAATATTCTCGTCATTGGCCAAACTGTATTAGGCAACAACAAACTCATTGAAGCGTTTGATCTACCCTTCCCCATACTCAATGATGAGAAGCTAAAGGTATCATTCGCTTACGACATTGAAACCGTGCCGACACTCATTCATGCCGATAAAAACGGCAAACAGGTTGAACTGCAAGAGGGTTTTGTTAAGTCTGACTGGCAGGCTTTGACTAAAAGTTTAGTCGATGCTGGCACCGACATTGAACTGGACTGGGATAGCCTGCCTGACTGGCGCCCCGGCTGTGGCTCATTATCTGTCGACCCGATCATTGCAGACAAGCTGCGCGCAGAGGCTGAAAACAGCCCATTAAGAGCACGCAAGATTGAAATAGCACCGGCTGATGACGAATTCGAATTTATGTTCGACCAAGGCTTCTCCGACGGCTTACCGATAGTGCCGCCGACACCCGAACGCGTCATCAGAATGCTGTCGGGCACAACACGTGATCCGCAGGAGGTGATTGCCACGGTCGCGCCCAATCTGGCCGAGGCAACCGTCGAGAAAATCGCCATTAATGCCGTGATGGCCGGCTGTAAGCCCGAGTATTTGCCCGTCGTTATTGCCTCCGTGCAAGCGGCTTGCACCGATGAATTCAATATTCACGGCGTGATGGCGACCACCATGGGCGCCTCGCCAGTGATGGTAGTTAACGGACCCATTCGCGAAAAGATTGGCATGAACATGAAATTATCAGCACTTGGCCAGGGTAACCGTGCCAATGCAACCATTGGTCGTGCGTTGAGGCTTGTCATACGCAATATTGGCGGCGCTGTACCCGGCGGTACAGAACGACCGACGCTGGGTAACCCGATGAAATTCACCATGTGTTTTGCCGAATGGGAAGAGCGCAGCCCCTGGGAGCCACTACATGTCGAGCGTGGCTTTGCGGCTGATGAGAACGTTGTGACCTTGTTTTGCATGACAAGCGGCCCAACCTTGGTTGTTGATCAAACCTCTCTAGAAGCCTCACAGCTCGCCAGCAGCATGGCCATGAGCTTGGAGAGTACGCATCATCCTAAATCCTACATGAGCTCAGACACGCTTTTAGTTGTTTGTCCCGAACACGTGGATACCATCATGCGAACAACAGGCTATACAAAACAGCGCCTCAAAGACGAAATCCTTGAGGCAACGCGGAGACCGACCAAAGATCTGGTTCAGGACCATAAATCGGGTGTAGGAATTCCAAAAGAGAAATTTGCGTCTATGCCCGAAGAGTTTCAGAATGGGCAACTAACAAAGTTTGCGTCAGCGAAAGATATCCATGTTGTCATCGCTGGTTCAGATGCAGGAAAATTTTCAGGCGCCTTCCACGGCTGGGTAACCGGTCCGGGTGGCTCCATCGTCGTCTCCCAAAAAATAGAGGACTAATACATGACTACCATTTTGGATCCCACCAACGAGAAGGCTCCCGTCGAGAGACAGTTAGCCGCTAGACACGGAGAGATCACCGGTCGGCTAGCGATTCTTGATATCGCCAAACCGCGCGGCAACATCTTACTCGATAAGTTTGAAGTACTGCTTGCCGAACGGTTACCGAACGTCACGATCAATCGTTATCGAAAACCTACCTTTACCAAACCAGCACCCGACGCGCTGCGGGCGGAAATAAAAGCGGAAAATGATTTCTTAATCGAAGGCCTCGCAGATTGAGGCTCCTGTACCACGTGCAGTTTGCATGATACGGTATGGTTCGAAATCCAGGGTATTCCTTCTGTAAGCGTTGCCTCAGAAGAATTCTCGGAAGCAGCTGACATTCAAGCTAAGGCGCTTGGGTTGAAGGATGCTAAATGTGTCTTTGTGCAGCATCCGATTCAAGATGCGAGCGATGAGCAGATGAAAGAAAAAGCTGAGGCCGTGTTCAGTCAGGTAATTTCCGCACTTACCAACTAGACCTCACGTATGACTTTACCCACTCGACTCGCGATTAATCGACGAGTCGAGTGAGTGAGACATATTCAAAGCCTATTCGACCGGTCCTATCCAATCGATCTCTAAACGTTCCTGTTCAATATTTTCGCGATATGTTGATTGAGCATTTTACCGCTCGGATCTAATTCCGTTTGTACTTCGATAAAATCATCCAAGTGTGGGTAAAGATTCGACAGCTCATCGTAACCTAGGGAATGAACCTTGCCCCAATGCGGCCGGCCGCCATACTTCCAAAATATAGGCTCAATCACATCAAAATAAGGTTTGTAGTCGTAGCCCGCCATTCGATGAATCGAAATTGAAGCCTTCGCCGATCCGGAGAACATACTGAGCCAGCTGTCATCCTTTTCAATCACGCGATATTCCAATGGTATCAACGCATCGATGCCAAGCTTAGTGACCGTGTCTAGTATCTCCCTAACACAGGCTAATCCGTCTTCAACGGCTACCGAGTACTCCATTTCGTTAAATCGGTCGTTACGAATATTGGTCAAAGCAAGATATGAAGCCTCTACCGCCTCTGATGGCTCAATCGCCTCGACTAAAAAATTAATCACAGGTCGCCGAGCAAAAACTGGCAGGTTCGACAACACACCAAATATGTCACCTTGATCTTCTTCAGGTACGGGCGGCTTAAGCGCACCATCGGTCTCTTTATGGGCAATCACCAACGAGAAGTCCGCATGCAGAAACGGCATAAATTCATAATGCTCATATTCCAGACAACGCTCTGCAAAGCTTTCAATGACGGTGTTCGTCTTCTCTACCCACGCCATACTTTTCAGCTTAAAAGGTTTCCGATTCTGAAAACCGACTTCCGTTAATACGCCTAATGCGCCTAGGTTTGTTCGTGCAGCTTGGTAGATTTCCGGGTTATCGTTTCGGTTTGCGTCAATAACCCTACCTTCAGGTGTAACAAGTCGAACACTGGTGACGTAGGCTGAAAGAGAGCCTAAACCCAAGCCCGTACCGTGAGTTGACGTGGCAATCGCACCGCCGATTGTCTGGCGGTCAATGTCCGGCAGATTAATCATCGCTTGGCCAATTTGATCCAACATGGGTCCGGAATCACTCAACCGCGTGCCCGCTCGCAGCACGGCCGTTGTCGACGCGTCATCGTATGCAACCACACCGCTGAGATTATCGAGCACAACCAACGCGTCATTTGTCGGCACCAGCGGCGAAAACGAATGGCCTGCCCCAACGGGCCTGACGCCGCCTGCGTTGCCCTTCATAAAGTCGGCAAGTTCTTGTTCGGATTTAGGTGCGAATCGCTGGGCTGGATTTGACTGCAAGTACCCAGACCAGTTATGCCAAGGCGCTGATGAATGGGCCACGTCGGCGCCAGCTGCCAACGTTTTTCCAAGGGGATTAAACGCAGCGGCAAGCAGACTGGATGCGAGGAGTTTCCGTCGGGTAATACTCATTGCGCACCTCGCGACATGAAGTCGATCAAAATCCTGAAATCTGACTCGCTACAATCCATACAATAGCCGAGTGGCGGCATACGATTAAGACCTTGCAGTGTATGCGCTAATAAGACGTCGCCACCTTGCTCTAAGCGTGGTTGCCAGGCGGCAGCATCACCAACCTTCGGCGCGCCGCCCTCGCCGTTGACGTGACATAAAGCACAACTTCTCACCCATTTATGCTGGGCCTGAGCGGTTTCGCTGGCAGAAGGCTGCGTCAGCAATACACCCTGCAGCTCTTTCGTTTCGCAGCCGGTCAACGTGAATACCGACAGCGACGTCATCGCTGTGACCAACAACAAACGCCTCAGGCTTACGCCCGCTGACGTCAAAGCAAGCAGGCTGGCGGCCTGTTTGGCGAATACTTTAAGACTCTTTTTCAACATACGTCCTCAACGAAATTGACGGCATAGCATGCCACTAAAATTCGCTTGGACCAAATTTGTTTGATAAATTTCAGGCAAAAAAAAACGCCGCTAAAAAGCGGCGTTTTCATCTTTCTAAATGGCTCTAACTTACTGACCCATTCTGTACTCTATACCAACCTTGTACATCGCGCCGAAAGAGTTATGCGTGTATGCATCATAACCTAAGTCAACACGTGCAAGAGGCGCTTGCTCGTCTGTGAAGTTGATCGCAGAGAAAGTTAACGCGGTCGAATCATCAAACAAGTTCAAACGATAGTGCAAGTCATAAGTTGTTTGAGAATCAACTGTTGTATTTGCATATCTCTCATCTTCGTACTCAGATGTGTGGTTCACATAAAGTAGGACGTTGTGATTTTCAAGAGTATATTCACCAAATACGCGACCTTTCGTGTCAGGTAGAGGACGAGCGCCTCGACCAGCATTAAGGAAGCCCGCTGCATCATATGATTCTTGAACAACAGCACCATTCTTCACATATTCGTCCTGTTCGTACTGAAGCGTGTGACTGACGTCAGCACCAAATGTGAACTGACCAACTGAGCTATCAAGGATGTAGTTAACAAACACGTCAACACCCGATGTTTCAATTGAAGGACCATTAACCGACTGCACTACAATTCGCTCAAGACCTGAAGCAGCACAGCTACCGTCATTACCAGCATTTGTACAGAAAATCTGTTCCTGAACAGCGGCCTTCGCAGCGCCACCAGAAGAATAAGCCGTTACTAGCGCATTAAAGTCTTCTAGGACAATGGGGTTATCAAAATCATAGTTCCAGTAATCAACAGTAACCGTCAGGTTGTCAGTGAAGTTCATCACTGCACCAAGGTTATAGGTGAACGCTTGTTCTGGTTCAAGATCAGGGTTACCCACTGCATCAATCGCTTTAAATGCTGCCGTTGGGCCAACATATGAAAGTGCTGTTACAGCATTCGGGCTGAGTGAATCAATATCCGGACCACGGAATGTAGTCTGAACAGAACCACGTAGGGTTAACCAATCATTAACAGTGTATCGACCAGCTAGCTTAGGATCGAAGGTATCTGTTTCGCCATAAGATTCATAACGAACAGCCAATTGAACATCGAGATTTTCGCTCATATTCATTGCTGTTTCAAAGAAAAATGCGTGTACGTCTTGTCCTGTATCTACAGGGCGACCGCCACTCAAGAAGCTTCGAAGACCCGTTTGGCCGGCGCAATCAGTTTGCCCAACAAAAGCACATGGGTTGATGTTCAAGTTAATCAAATCATCCAATTCAGACTTGATTTCCAAATCGCGATACTGATAACCCATAGCCCAAGCTGCTTCGCCACCGGCAAACTCGCCCTGGAATACTGCGTCTAGGACGAGTAGTTCAGACTGAGTTTTAGTCAAAGATGTATCATCAAGATAAGCTAGGACTTCAGCGCTGTTTGCCACTGCAGCATTATAGCTAGGATTGGCAACACCAAAGGTTGATTCCGCATTAGACACTGGAATCGCATTTGAGAATGGGTTGTAGTAAAGACAATCACCCGCTCCAGCAGTCGCGCCGTTTGTCTGAAGTACACCTGACGTAGACAGGTCAGCAGCACAGTTTTCACCGCCAAAACCGTTAAATGCCAACTTAGTTCTGCCTATCTGAGCATCAACACCTTCAAGTTCGCCTTCGTTTCGAGACCAACTGACGCCAACGTCCCATCCAATACCGTTTTCAAATTCGCCGTCTAAAGTAGCAGCTACTCGATAAGTATCGTATTCACGTTTTGCTTCACGGCCAACAGAAGCGCCTACACCGGCAATTCGACCGTAGAAAGTTGCACCTGTACCACTTGTAGTGACGGATTCATCGGCAGCAGTCAAGGGATCATCAGCACGCGTAATCGTTGGAGTGATATACTTGTCAAACTGAGGAAACTGAGCAGCCATATCGAGCAGACCAGGGTGGTCATTCTGGACAGTTTGAATATCCCCGAATAACGCCTGTGGTGGATAAGATGGCGATGTTTTCCATTCCGGCACGTCTACTTTCGAGTAGAGGAATTCCGCATGGAAGTTCATACCATTAGATAGTTCACCGTTGATTTCAGAAAACAATTGGTACCGTTCTTCTTCTTCAATAGCGTTATCAAAATCTGTATATCTGAACCGACAGAAAATAGATTGGTCAACACCACCTAAAGCGGCGCAATTAGGATCTTTTGTTCCGTTCGGAGACAAAAGAGGTAGAGCGCCAAAAGTTGAGCCGGCATCTGCTGGGTCAAAAAATACGCCTGGGTTACCAATAGAAGAGAAACCACCTTGGTTGTTTTCAGCGTAAGACACCTGTGAGTTTTCAATGTCACGTAGGCTGAGTTCATTACGCGTTTCATAACCGAACGAGGTGACCCAATGCACGTTGCCGAAATCTTTACCGAAGATAGCACCAAAGTCTTGGTTGCCATCACTGCCATCAATTTCCTGATGCGACGCTGAGAATTCAAGACCTTCGAAGTTCTTACGAGTCAAGAAGTTGACAACACCAGAGATTGCGTCAGAACCGTAGGTTGCCGCAGCACCCTCTTTCAGTACTTCAACACGCTCAACGGCTAATTTTGGAATGCCGTTAACATCTACGAACCGGCCACCTGGCAGACGCGCAGAAATTGGTGTTTGACGCTTACCATTAATAAGAACCAACGTTCGAGCTGCACCTAAGCCTCGAATGTTAACGCTTGCTACACCTTCCGATGCGTTTGATTGAAACTGGTTTGATTCACCATCAACACCCGAACTGGCGCTTAGACGTCTAACCATCTCAACGATACTTGGCGCGCCCTGTTTTGCTAATTCTTCTCGCTTTAAAACTGTTACAGGCGATTCAGAATCAATTGGCGTACCTTTAATAAATGAACCAGTGACGATGACTTCTTCTATCTCATCTGCACCGAAAGCTGTTGTTGCTAAACATGCCGACATTATTCCTGTCGTTGCAAGTTTAACCCATTTGGATTTCATCATAAGTCCCCCTTATAGCATCCAATTCGATTATTATCCGCAGAACGAAAATCCACGGTTGCCGCAATATACTGTTCATACAGCTCAGTTACAACCCATGATTAGAACTTACCCGTCAAGGCCATTCATCCCTTAGTTAAAGAAGCTAGAGGTAACACAGAACAAAACCGAGTTTGACGAACTCGGGGGCAACAAAAAATGTGCATACTGAACGACTAAATCGACTGTTAGCCGATGTTAAGTAGCGACCTATTTTATTTAGCCTCTCGCGCCTAAGATTCCCAAACTCATATAAGACCTCTGAGACAGACAACGCACCGCCGATAAACGCCTACGACGTTAGTCTAACCGCGAAAAGCCGCAAGGCATCTTTCTCTGGCCTCAGCTAGGTCAACCATTGGCTCAGGATACCCAGCGTCAAGCAGTTGCTGATGACCGGGTTTATGTAAGACTTTGCTGGGCACGTCTGCTAATGCAGGTATCCAGTGCTTGATGTAAACCCCTTGCACATCAAACCGCTGACTCTGTCGAGTCGGGCTCAAGAAACGGAAATAAGGCGCAGCGTCAGTACCCGTCGACGCGGCCCACTGCCAGCCGCCGTTGTTAGAGGCAAAGTGTCCATCGATCAACTGACTCATAAAATAGCGTTCACCCCAGCGCCAATCGATTAGCAAGTGCTTACTCAAAAAGGTCGCTGTGAGCATTCTCAGACGGTTGTGCATCCAACCCGTTGAGTTAAGTTGATGCATTGCTGCGTCGACCATTGGGAAACCGGTCGTGCCGCTTTTCCAGCGTTCAAACTCTTCAACATCATGTCGCCAAGGGACGTTTTCCGTATCCGCTTTAAACGCCAGACCTTTGCATATTTTGGGGAAACCCCACATGACATGCAGATAAAATTCTCTCCAGATCAATTCGCCGATCCAGGTTCTAACGCCATCAGAAATGCCGTCGAAAGGCGGGGGCATACCTTGCGTTGCCGCTTGCAAACACTGACGCGGTGACAACAAGCCAACATTCATCGCCGCCGAAAGTTTGCTGGTACCTTCGATCGAAGGGAAATCTCTTGTATCGCGGTAGTCGTCAACCCTTTCGGAGACAAAATCGCTTAAAGAAGATAATGCAGTTGACTCATCTGACGCCCAACTCGATATGTCGACCGGCGTGACTTGGAAGAGTTCAAGACCATTTTGCGAAATGACTTGCTCAATCTCGGCACTAAAGGTTTTAGGCGCAAGCGCCTTGGGTTTCGACAAAGGCAGCATATCTTGATATCTGAGCGTATCCAAAACCCGATTACGGAAGGGTGTAAACACTTTGTAGATTTGTCCTTGAAGCGTTCTGACGGTGCCAGGTTTAAGGAGAACAGAGCCGTGGTAACCGTGCATGTTTTGATCACTCAACTGATGACGAACCGCTTCATCTCTTCGCGCCTCGTCAACGCCATACTCATGGTTAAAGTAGATGTGCTTAACCTTTAGCTGATGCGCCAGGTCCCGCAGCTTGTCGGGCACCTGCTTGTAAACATCAACTTCGTGGACGATTAAAGGCACATTTAGCGCTTTGAGCGAAGTTGATAACCCGCTAAGCGCTTCGTGAGTGAGCGTCATTCTGCCAGGTGAGAGATGATGTTGCTGCCATTGCCCCTTTGCTACAATAAACACACCCGCAACAGAGCCCCCGTCAACAGCAGCGTTTTTACACGCAGCGACCAGCGCTTGGTTATCGTGGACGCGTAAATCATTACGGAACCAAATTAAGTGATCAATCGATTGCGTTGCCATTAAATGCTATTTCTCAAACGGAGCTCTTCAGGATATGGAGACATAAATACTTGGGTCTTGATATATTCGTTGGGATGGACATTAAAAAGATGCTGCAGCATCTTCATAGGAACAACCAAAGGGACTAAACCGGTTCGGTAATCATCGATACTTCTATCAACATCCGCTTTCTCTATAGCTGATATGGTCCGTTTTAAATAACCTCGAACGTGCTGCATGGCATTCGTCAGCCCGCTTCTTTTTGCCGGATCTTTAATCGCAGACATCAAAAGTTCTATAAACTGCGCTGTCAAAACATCAATGTCGACCTTACCCGCATCCGCCAAAAGTCGACCTATCTCTTTGTAAGCAGTTGTATCGTGTGCCATCACGAGGTATTTGTATCGTGAGTAGAAGGTTATCAGTCGGTGCGCTGTTAGTTCCTCACGCTGTAATTTTTTCCAATCGTGATAAACGTAGGCGCGGATAAAAAAATTCTCTCTGATTCTCGCATCATTAAGTCGACCATCGTCTTCGACGGGCAACAGCGGTTCTATTCGCAAAAGTTCCGATACGAACCCACCTTGCCCTTTATGGTGGAACACGTTGCCTTTCTCATTATAGACCTTAACGCGCTCCGTACCGCAGGACGGCGAGCCCTTCACTAATATATAACCGGATAGGTCTGTATTACGTTGAAGAAAACTTTGAGCTGCATTTTGAAGTTTGAGCGTGAAGTCTTGGGTCTGCGATGACGAATCCTTGACTCTCACTTCGCCGTTCTCGTCGACTAATCTTATAGGTTCCCTTGGCACGCCGAGCCCAATGGCCACTTCAGGACAAAAGGCAACTAATTCGGCAACACAGGCAACGGAATCCATAAACGGGTTATGGCGTTTTGCATCACCACTGTATCTAACGGGACTGCCTACAATGCAAGCCCCAACACCTAATTTCAACAAACCAACTCTCCAACTAGGAAAAATCTCTAGACGATAACTAGATTCCTTGTACGACGATGAATCAAGAACAGTTCTTACTTTCTTTGTAACTTTCTCGCACTCACCTAACCACCAAGCATCTTGATGTGCGTTGTCCGCCGACCAATACTGCTACGCTGTGTTGATCCGCCAAAAAGCACTCACTGTTCCGAAAATTAGCAAAATAGCTAATACTATTAATGACTTAGAATTATTGACGGACTCTTTTTTCTCTAGTGATCAACAAGCTAATTACTTTCGCTGTCGCACTGGTGATGCGAAATTTTGTTTTAATGTTGGAGAATAAAAGGCCTGCATCGGGGGCCTTTTATTTGCTAAGTTCAGGCTGGATCACAAGCGTCAATAACTGAACGACCGCAGCCCAGAACTGGTTATCGATCCTCTGTTTGCGCCACCATACACCTTTCACACCATCATCATTGTAAGGGGAACGGCAAATGCTCGACTATCTTGCCTTGGCATACCCGTTTTTGCCGGAGTCACTCTTTTTTACCTGATTATTGTCGTACACGATTTCCCTTATGAAATTGCGAAACATCGCAATCGCCCAAATCAGGACGCGCTGCATGTCGCCGGTTGGGTTAGCCTTGTAACCCTGCACGTTATCTGGCCGTTCCTCTGGATTTGGGCAACCTTGTACCGTGAGGACAGAGGCTGGGGCTTCGATAGTGAGGCAAAAATGGCGTGGACGGCGAGCCGGTCAAAAATTTAGAACAACGAGTAAAAGAGCTTGAAGATAAGCTCTTAGTATTGAGTGACACAACCGATATAGACACCCGTGAGGGAGCACAATAATGGATCTCTTACTTATCCTTACCTACGCAGCCGTCTGCGTTGTCATATTCAAAGTTTTCGATTTGCCTCTCAACAAATGGACGGTACCGACAGCCGTACTTGGGGGCGTCGTACTCATCGGCACATTGATTTTTGCTATGAACTACAACCACCCTTATTCCGAGGTGAGTCGCGAGTACTTTGTGACAACGCCTATCGTTCCCGGTGTATCTGGAATCGCCACTAAAGTGCATGTAGAGCCTAATCAGAGACTTGATAAAGACGACATCATGTTTCAAATCGATCCAATTCCCTACGAGAATAAGGTGAAGCAGCTTAACGCCCAGCTCGTCGCCGCACTCGATGATCAGGTTCGCGCAAAAGAGCTGATGGTGAAAGGCGTTGGCAGACAAAGAGACTTGGATATTGCAGACGCGCAGGTGGACTCTTTAGAAGCACAAATGAACTCCGCTCAGTATGATTTGAGCCGCACCACGGTTCGAGCGCCCGGCAACGGTTACGTCACTCAGTTCTCACTCCGGCCCGGCATCATGGCAGTATCAATGCCGCTACGCCCGGTCGCTGTTTTCGTTCAAGACGAGAGTGGCTACTTAATCGCGTGGTTCAGACAAAACAGCATGCAAAGACTTCAAGTCGGGTACGAGGCAGAAGCCGCCTATGATGGTATTCCAGGCACTGTCTTCAAAGGTGAAATCCTTGCAGTGTTACCCGTATTAGCAGAAGGCCAAATTCAACCGACGGGGAATCTAATGACCATATCGTCACGGCAACCGGGCAGAATACCTGTTCGAATTCGCATCACCGATGAGCGTCTAAAGGATTACACCATCCCCGGCGGTGCTTACGCTCAGACAGCTGCCTATAGTGACCACCTTCATTATGTCGCCATCATGAGACGCATCCTATTGCGCATGTCTTCGTGGATGAATTACCTCTTCCCGTTCCATTAGATAGCGGCCGCACCATGGCTGTCAGGCAACGACAGATCAAACCTCGATCATGACAGGTGAATTGACTTTTTAAATCGTCAATTCACCTGATTATCTACTTTCCTTTAAAGCAACGCGGTAATATTCGATCTCACCGCAATTGAAGATATGTCATGTTAAATAATCAGGTAGCAAACACCGTCATCGATCACGCCCTAAGCTTAGGCGCAGATTTCGCTGAACTTTTTATCGAGCGTAATCAGGTTAACGCCGTCAATAGTCTCAGTAGCGAAGTGCAATCGGTTCAGTCCGGCATCGATTTCGGCATTGGCATTCGCATGATTTACGGCAATAAGGTGCTGTACGGATATACCAATAAAAATGATGAGGCGGAGCTAAAGAAAATAGCCAGCGCGCTGGCCGCAAAAGATCTACGCGACCCAACGACTAGTTCAACAAGCTTTAATTTCATTGAGCCAATGGAGCTACATCCGGTCGGTTTACCACTGTCGCAAGGATCGGAAGTTGCCAGCAAAGTCGCTTACCTTCTAAAAGCTGACGCAGCTGCACGTAAAGCCAGCAACCTGATATCACAGACCCGCGGTATCTGTATGCAACGCCAACAAGCGATTGAACTATTCAACAGCGAAGGTCTTCACACATCTGACACGCGCCACTACATACGAACATCGCTAACAGCTATCGCTTCTGACGGCAGCGAACAAGCAACTGGCTCGAGGACTGAAGGCGGACTACAGGGTTGGGAAATACATGAACATATAGATGCAAGTGCGACCGGTGACGAAGCTGCACGGCAAGCCCTGGTCAATCTCAGCGCACAACCTTGCCCATCTGGGCGCATGCCAGTGGTTATCGGCAATGGCTTTGGTGGCGTTATTTTCCACGAAGCTTGCGGGCACTTACTTGAAACAACTTCCGTTGCGAAGAAAGCGTCTGTGTTTCACGATCAGATGGGCGAAATGATAGCCAATCCAGCTGTCAGTGCGGTTGACGATGGCACTCTGACGAAAGAGTGGGGTTCAATCAATATCGATGACGAAGGTATGCAAACCCGCAAGACTCAGCTCATCAAGGACGGCAGGTTGACAAGCTTTTTGGTTGATCGGTTGGGCGCACAGCAGACGGGATTCGATAGAACGGGCTCAGGACGACGTGAGTCTTATAAATATGCACCGGCATCCCGTATGCGAAACACCTTTATTGAAGCCGGTAACGATAGCTTCGAAGACATGATCAGCTCGATGGAAAGAGGCATCTACGCATCTCACATGGGCGGCGGCTCGGTTCAGCCTGGAACGGGAGAATTTAATTTTGCCGTGACTGAAGGCTACTATGTCGAAAACGGCAAAATTCAGCACCCCGTCAAAGCAGCGACCCTCATTAGCACAGGTCCTGCCGTGCTAAGAGAAATTTCGATGGTCGGCTCCGACTTTGCCCTTGCGTCTGGCATGTGCGGTTCCGTCTCTGGCGCTGTACCAACCTCCGTGGGCCAGGCGACGTTGAAGGTCGATGATATTTTGGTCGGAGGAAACGCATAATGTCAGCTCAACCAAACGACAATCAGCAACTCGCAGAACGTGTACTTTCAAAAGTCCAATCTGAAGGTGCCTCTGGCGACCTGATAATCGATGCAGGTGAATCCCTGTCTTTAAAAGCGCGTGATGGCGAACTCGAAGAATACAAAGTCACCTCAAGCCAGATATTCGGTCTTCGGGTTATCAAAGACGGTCGAGTTGGCACCGCCTACAGTGAAGCCAGTGATTCAGACGCACTAGAATCGATGGTCGAGCAAGCTCTCATTAATGCGAGTTTTGCCCGTGTTGAAGAGTTTGAGAAAATTTCCAAAAGTGACGACACGTTAGCAACGGATAATGCGCTGTTGTGCCCAACAGACGCTGTCAGTATTGATGAAAAGATTCAGTTTTCGCTGGATCTAGAACGCAAACTGGCCAGTATGGATAAAGTTAAAAATGTGCCTTACAACGGCGTGCAAGATGTGACCGGACAACGTCAGGTTTTCACCAGTAACGGCCTCAACGCTCAATCGAAATCAAGAACCTGTCTATCGTTTGCTTATGCATTAGTTGAAGAGGACGACGTCAATGCGATGGAGGGACTTGGCCAAGCGGCAAGAACATTTCTTTCGCTCGATGTCGACGCGCTGGTAAAACAGGTGCATCTCAACACGTTAAGCATTCTTCACGGTAAGCCAGTGCCCAGCAAACACTACGACGTGATATTCAACGCTGAAACACAGGCCGAAGTGTTTCACGTCTTCGCCTCCATGTTTTCTGGAAAATCAGCCAAGGACGGCGTTAACCCAATGCGAGACAAGGTTGGTGAAGCCATTGCAGACCCACGACTCACGATTTTGGATAACCCCAGCCTCACTGACGGATTTGGCTATGCACTGTTCGATGCAGAAGGCACGGCAACAGATAAATTGGCACTCATCAACCAAGGTAACTTAGCGTCATTGATACACAATAGCGCCACAGCAGCCTACTTCGACACCCATTCGACCGGACACGCCAGTCGAGGACCTAAATCAACATTGGGCGTCGGCGTACACCAACTTGAAATTCTAGCAGGAACCGATGGCGATTCGTCACTCAAGGCCGGCACCTATCTAGAACTCGTTAACCTTACGGGACTGCACTCCGGAGCTAACCCGCTTTCCGGGAACTTTAGTTTTGGCGCATCTGGCTACCTCTGCAAAGACGGCATTCGGGGCCAGGCAATACGCGGCATTACCGTTGCCGGTAATTTTTTCGACATGCTAAACAAAATTGCCGCAATCGGAGACGCGCCTGTTTGGGACTGGGAGCATTCTTCGCTGATGCCAAGCATTCGCTTTTCGGATCTCGCTATCTCAGGTTAAAACACAGCTAACGCCCATCGACACCTTTAAATATTAAAGGGGTACGCCTTATTTTGGTTGCCTCTTTGATATGTTTAAAACTTTGCAAACCTCTCGTTTATCCGCCCTTCCTAAAAAAATCGCGATGCCCTCTTGAATCTATGAGTTCTCACCCTACAAAGGGTTTAGGACAGATCACTATTTGAAGCGCCAAATCATTCAAGAGGACAACCCATGAACCAGCTAAGATCATTTAATTCCCTTAACAATCTGCATCGAGAACTAAGCCGTGTTTTTGATTCACGCTATCCGTTCGAACCACTTCAAACGACTGAAAATAACTGGCAACCGCAAGTGGATATTACGGAAACAGAAAACGCCTACAAAGTTCATGCAGAAATCCCGGGTGTCAGCCCGCAGGACGTAGACGTGACGCTGCACAACGGCATCTTGACCGTAAAAGGCGAAAAGACAACAAGCCATGAACACGAACAAGGTGAAACGAAACATAGAGAACGCACCTACGGATCATTCTCAAGACAATTCACTCTGCCTGAAACCACCGATGAGGATGGTGTTAAAGCGAAGGCAGTTAACGGTGTTCTAGAAATAGAAATACCTAAAGTACAAGCCAGGAAGCCACTGAACATCAACGTAACCTCCAGCGATTAAAAACTGGTAGTTGCAACGACCACTTGGAATAGAAAACAATAAGGAGACGACGACATGTCTAACTTAAATCAAATTACACATAATCTTCGAGACTCTGTTGACCATCTTGCTGAAGGTTGGCAACAGCTATGGAATAAGGGTAAGAATGCAATTACTCGTTTCACGCCTGAAGGAACAGATGACTCAACTAAATCACCACCTCAATTCTCTAATCGTTGGGGTGTGTTGTCGGCGGAGCTGAAAGAGACCGAGTCAAAGATTACGATTATGCTTGAAGTACCGGGTATGGAAAGTGATGACTTTGATATCCAGATCGATAAGAGTGCCCTTCGGATTAGCGGACATAAAACTTACGCCTCGGACAAGAGTGAAGGTAAGTACTTCATTACCGAACGTGCCTATGGCCAGTTTGAGCGGGTCATACCCTTGCCCTGCGAGGTCGATGATCAAGGTGCACAAGCGAGTTATAAAAAGGGTGTACTTGAGTTAACGCTGCAAAAACATCGCTCAGCAAAACCCAGGAAAATTGTCGTCAGTTAAGCTTTAGTGACCAAAACAGGCTCCGAAAGGAGCCTGTTTTGTTTGTTCCAACCGACCTGTATCCTTAGCCTTTAACCTGACAGGCTACAACCATGTCCGAAGCAACCACAGCCCACCAAGCGCTAACAAAAGGTGACGGCTACTTTCTGCTCGAAAACCTCATCAGCACAGAAGCCGCTGCCAAGTTGCGATCCATCGTCCTAGCGAAATTGTCCGAAGGCACGGAAATGGCTAAAGGTGATATCAATCTTCCAAACCTTCTCGCTCACGGCAGCGAATTCGAACAGATTATTACCAATCCTCGTCTTTTGGCCGTTGCGCATAGCCTGCTCGGTCCTGATGCAAAGCTGGCGGCGTTCACGGCAAAAACCCTAATGCCCGGTGGAGACGCCGGACGACTCCACATCGACTACCCCTATTGGGCCATGGACACCGGTATGCCTGTCGAACCCGCGCTGATGATGCAGGTGATTTGGATGATGAACCCCTTCAACACAGACAATGGTGGCACTTGGATGCTACCGGGTAGTCAGAAGCTTGCAGAGCACGTCAACAAAGAAAAGTTCGAGTCCGAGGCAATTCAAGCAATCGGAAATGCCGGCGACGCAATCGTTAGTCATGGGCAATTGTGGCATCAGACTGCGGTGAACAGATCCGATGAGCCAAGAGTCGCTATTTTGATTAATTTTTCTCAGCTCGCCATAAGACCGCTGTCTGAACTGGGTCCATTCAGCAACGCGTTTTTAGACAGAGCAAGCCCAGAACTATTGAACCTTCTTCCCGTCAATTTTCGTGAAGCCTTGATGGCAAGACTTAAACGAAACTATTCTTAACCAATACAATCAGTTACGACTGAGAGAAAGTGTACAGGCTTATCGAAGTGAAATTATAGCCATTAGACCAATCAAAATAATGATCCAACCAAGCACGTATACAGCCGTCGCTTTTCTTGCCTTCAACTTATCGTGAGTCTTACGAGGTGACACGCCCTTTAAAAGAAAAACAACTTTCGCTGCAAGGTTGACGGAAACAATGTTGATCGCGAGCAATAATCCTGCATTCACCGCCAAATCAACTCTGCCGCTACCAAGATAAATGCCTGCTGTCGCAGCAGGTGGCAGCAGTGCAACCGCCACCATGACTCCAACCAGCACACTAGCCATTCCAGAACTTAATGACAATGCCGCCGCCGCTCCTGAGGCTAGTGCCAAGAATACAGAAGCGAAGTTACTTTCGGTGCGAACGAGAAGTTCATGGCTATTGAATTCACTTGGCCAATACATACCTAACAAGATCGACAAAGAAACTGAGACTAAAATACCGACACCCAGTGTCCGCACAGATTGCTTAACCAATTCCCAGTCCCCAAGAGCCGTCCCTAAACTAAGCGCAAGATTCGGCGACAACAATGGCGCGATCACCATCGCTCCGATAATGACCGCGACATTATTTTCGATAAGCCCTACACCGGCAACAACCGTCGATAAAAGAATCAACACAAGGTAGTTAACATCTAAGATCGAATTCTTTCCTAGCTCGTTTAAAAGATATTCGCGCGTACTGTTAGAGGTCCGCTCTGTAAGATTTGTTTCGTCGCTAGAAGAGGTAAGCGACGTTTCTACACCCAACACGACGACACTTGCAGTGGGTTGCGCGCCTAAGGTCGTTTGCAATGCATCCAATACCCATTGCAATTTGTGATCTGGAACCACAAGACGTATTTGCTGCATACCGCCTTCATCCATCGCACCGAAATGACTGCTATGGGCCTTAGCTTTTTCGGCGATCGCTTTGATTGTGTGCGCGCTGCCATTGTTAGCAATTATCTCAACGTACTTCATGCTCTTATCCCGTACCGATATTTATTCGCATGCCCTAGAGTACAAGATTTTCAAACCTAACATTCAAGTTTGTCAGTGAGTTTTGCTGTTACACTCGATGTCACTAAATTCACGAAATTATATAGGTGTCGGTTCATGGCTATAAACGTAACTAAAGGCGCAATTGATCTTGGGATTGTTACCAAGGATGCTCAACCTCTCATCAAATTCTATTCTGACACGCTAGGGCTACCCATCGCCGGCGAGATGGATATGCCTGGCGGCGGACACATGACGAGATTGAGTTGCGGTGATACAACGTTGAAAATTGTGGTAAATGGTCGAGAGCCAAAGGGCGCATCTGTGTCTGGTGGCATTGGCGGAGCACCGGGTTTTAGGTACTTCACAATATCCGTCGACAATCTAAAAGAAGCAACCGCAGAGTGTGATGCGGCCGGCTACAAGATAGCTGTTGCACCGACAGAAATAAGAACCGGCGTGACAATTAGCATGATCGAAGACCCCGATGGTAATTGGGTTGAATTGTTACAAATGAGTTAGGACAAAACTTGCCATGGTTGCTTATCTTTTTTGGATAAGCACTTGTGATAAGCAACCTCGGTTAGACAAAACAACACCATTCCACATCACCTCGAACGCAAACAACAGCGCCAATATTTCCAAAAGCAAACGTACTAAGCTAGTCTCACCCTTTGTGGTTTTGGACGTCAATGATGAGTCAGTACGATACGGAGACGGCAGTGTCTCAACAAAGCGAGCATGTTTGGGCTGGTACATTGAGTCGTGATTGGAACATTGGCGACAACCCGAACGGCGGCTATCTAGTCTCGATTGCGCTAAATGCGTTACGACAATCCGTCAGTCACCCCGATCCCGTCTCTGTTACGACTCACTACCTCAGACCAGGCATCGCGTTACAACCCTTTGAAGTTAAGGTCGATATCCTGCGGACGGGTCGCACCCTTTCAACAGCAAGAGCAACGTTGACTCAGAACAACAAAACTTGTCTTGAGGTGCTTTCTGTTTTTGGGGACCTTACTCAGAACCCTGGCATTGACTCAACGCTCAAAATTCCAGCACCCAGTGCCATCGTGCCCGACGAATGCGAACAACGCTCTGGCGATGCACAGGGAATAGACCTACCTATACTCGATCGTCTAGACACACGACTACAGCCAGTCACTACAACCGATAACCCTCGGGCTGAAATAAATGGATGGATTCGCTTTTTAGATGGTCGAGATCCGGACGTAAATGCCTTACTACTATTCTCAGACGCTTTTCCACCCTCGCTCTTTAACGTGCTTGGGGTCATTGGCTGGGTACCAACAATCGAGTTGACCGTGCATGTGAGGAAACGCCCTGCACCCGGTTGGATACAAACGCAGTTTCGTACGGAAGATTTACATCAGGGTCGAATGATTGAAAATGGCTTGCTGTGGGACAGTCAAGGCGACCTCGTCGCACAAAGTCGACAAATAGGCTTAGTCATGAAAAAGTAAGCCTACTGAACACATCAAAATTATGTCTACATTCATTCGTTAGTAGGTCGGAACGTGAACGATAGCCTGAATTACAACATCGAAGAAATCGACATAGATGGCAGTGTCATGGAAGTATTTATGTTTCCACCCGCGGGGGACGGCCCCTCACCCGCGCTGATCTTAGCCCAGCATATACCTGTCGGTCATACCGGCTTAGAGAACGATATATTCACATTGGTGACGGCGCAGCGATTTGCCAACGCTGGATTTCATGTGGCTGTTCCTTTTATATTTCATTGGTGGCCGAAGGACGGTGACATGATGGAAAAAGCCAACGCAAGTCGAGACGAATTAACCCTTAAAGACCTCAATGCTACCTTCGAGTTACTCACACGACGAGCGGACGTTTTGCGCTCAAAAATAGCCATCGTCGGTCACTGCTGGGGTGGCCGTGTTGCGTGGCTCGGCGCCTGCCACATACAAAAACTTGCTGCATGTGCAATTTTTTACGGAGGCCGAATAAAGCGAGCGATGGGTAACGACGATCAAAACCCTTCCGTTGGTGATGTTAACGACTATGAAGCAGCACTGACACAAGCTAATGTAACGCATACATTCTACCGCTACGATAATGTCGGTCATGCCTTCCAAAACTTTCCATCGCCAGAGCGCTATAACCCGCGTGCTAGCGAGGATGCTTGGTCGAAGGTCGTTTTGTTTTTAAAAAAGGTTCTAAACAACTAATGCGACAGCTTTCAGGTAAAAGACCTCATCATCTAATCGGCATTAACGTCTTAAAGAAAAACTATCTACTGTTCCTGATGTTGATCATTCCAACCTATAGCAACAGTGCCTTTGCTGATACTGCATTTCGCGATATGTTGGTATTAGCTGATCAGGGTAATGCTTATGCACAAAATTATGTGGGCAAAGCATACCAAGCTGGCGATGTCGTCATTCAAGACGCAGTTATCGCTGTCAAATGGTTCAACAAAGCTGCGCTGCAAGGCGATAGAAATGCGCAGTACAATTTGGCGCTGTGTTATTGGACAGGCGCTGGCATCCCACAAGATCAGACCGCAGCAATTGCACTTTTGATCAAATCCGGCGACGCCCACCATAGCCGAGCGAATTTTATGCTAGGGACGATCAACGAGAGGGGTAAATGGGTAGACCAAAATTACGCCGCCGCAATGAGCCGATACATAAAGTCGACTGATGCTGATATCGCTGAAGCTTATTACAGAATCGCGAAACTACACGATCAAGGGTTAGGCACATCAATGCACTACGGTAATGCAATCGGAAACCTAAACAAGGCACTTACCCTAGGCGACCACAATGCAAAATCCTACCGTGCAACCATGTTCTTCCAAGGCTGGCCAATACCAAAAGGGAAATACGCTAGGCTCCAATGGTATTTAGAAGCCGCCGAAGCCGGGTACGCAGATGCCCAAACTGAACTGGCGCTCTTACTTATAGATGGCGACGCGCTGGCGCAAAACCGCACCCTTGCAGCAATATGGTTAGCACACGCGGCAAATCAAAACTACGCGCCTGCGCAATACCATCTCGCGCAAAGCTATCTTCGAGGCATAGGCGTCGATAAGGACCTAAACCTCGCCGGCACACTCATGGAAAAGGCAGCAACTCAGGAGCACGCCCAAGCGCAATATTATTTAGGCAGAATGTACCTCGACGGTGTCGGGGTTGAGCGAGATACCAAGTCCGCCCTGAATTGGCTAGCACTGGCTGCCGAGGCGGAGGTAGTAAAAGCGCAGTATCTGTTAGGACGTACTTATCATGATGGAAAATTAGTCGAATTTGATTATGAACAGGCACTTCAGTGGTTTGAGCTAGCCGCAGATAGCAACGATGCGAATGCACAGTTTAGGCTTGGGATTATGCTGCAAAATGGCGAAGGCACAGCGATAGACAAGCAGGCTTCGGTCACTTGGTTTCGGCGAGCTGCAGATCAGGGGCATAAGTTTGCCATCGCAGCACTCGAACCCATTGACTACAGACCGTCGAATGAACCTGAAGATGACGGACTCGCGTTTGCCTGGTACTTGCAGGGCGCGACAGATGGTTATCCCGAAGCGCAGGTTGAATTGGCTAAACGGTTGTCGGCAAGCGGCGATATTGATGACGCTATCGCTTGGTATCGGACAGCCCTAGAACTGGACTTTCTAGGCGCTGAGTATCCTTTAGTCAGCTTACTCTTTGAGTCTAATCAATATCAGTCAGGCGCAGAAATTAAGAGGCGCCTTATAGGTCTCTCCCGTGGAGAGAACACCCAAGCAACCGTTCTCTTGGGACGCTTACTCAGCGATCCTAAATGGCACATGATCAACTACAAGCGAGCAATAGTACTTTTCTCCGCAGCAGCGGTAGAGGGCGATTGCGTCGCACAATACGAACTAGGACAACTCACGCAAAATGGCACAGGTACACAAGCCAATGCGAACAAGGCACTGCTCTGGTATAACCTTGCAGCAGTGCAGGGAAACCGGCAAGCAATTGACGCCAGCGCCACACTGAGTTCACAGCTAACCAATAAAGCCGTTAGCAATACAGAGAAAAAGGTAGAGCAATGGTTAGCCGAAAATCTAGCGACCTACAGCGAAGAAAATAACTGTATCGACGAAGAATTAGCGATCTCCTATTAGCCTCTTTTACTCGCGTGCATAGCCACGCTGTCAATCTAAGCGAGATCTATAAGCGCGCTTGTCTGCCTCGCCAACGGCTAGCCAAATGACAGGCATAAAAAAACCCGACTG
>MEHZ011514851.1_pt1 | contig 47149 bp, 40 predicted proteins | sample 897221 | NCBI WGS metagenome assembly MEHZ01 (sample SAMN05514161, study PRJNA337945) | marine metagenome | isolation source: marine surface water | place: Arctic Ocean | collected 2007-12-13 | reverse complement strand
AGGTAAGATCGATACCTACATTAGCCAGACTGATATTTTCGATATCGCAAAGCAGCATCTGGGCCTATAACCTGTTGCAAGGCGCCGATGGCAAAAAGCTAACGACCAAGCTATGTTTGTTATTGTGTATGGCAGAACGCGTGCTTTGACCTTAAGTTTCAAGCGAGAACACATATGAAAAAACTTACTCTCACATTCATCAGCTTGATGGTCTTGACGGCGACAACACTTGTTCAGGCTCAGAACGCTGCCTCGGCGCAGCCAGACTCGATCAAGAATCGCGTCGAAGATGCCTACAATTTCCGTCGTCCTACCCCTCAGGTACACACATCTGGTGTGATTAACGAAAATCAACTGACCAACTTGAAGGCAGAGGGCTACATTGCCGTCATCAATTTACTCCCCAAGAAGAACGACAATGCCATCGCAAATGAGAAGAAAATTGTAAAAGAGCAGGGATTGAGCTACCACAACATCCAAGTCGATTGGGAAAACCCAACCGCAAAAGATTATGCAAAATTCGCAAAAATTATGGATAGTTATAAAAAAGCCATCACAAGCAGCGATCCAACACAAAAGGTCATCGTCCATTGTGCAGCCAACTTTCGTGCATCCGCGTTCTTCTCACTTTATGCCTATAAAAATCTACGCTGGAGCGAGGGTCACGTGACCGAGTCTATTAATTCTGTCTGGGCTATCGCTGACTATCCCACGTGGGACACGTTCATAAAGAACAAAATGCAAGAAAGCGCACTGTAGAGTACCCAAGGTTAGTTTTATGCGCTTCATTACAATCGTTACTTCGGGCACTTTCTTCGCCGTCACAGCGCCATTCTCTAACACGATTACTTTCAGTGAAAATGAATAACACGCTGCACTAAATCATCATCCGCATCATTCATATTTTGTGAACGACGCCTTCAAAAACGGTCGCCAATATTTGAATCTCTTTTAGTCTCGCGGCGCCAACCTCATAGGGGTCGAGATCCATAATTGCAAAATCGGCTTTTTTACCAGAACGAAGGCTGCCGGTTTCTGCCTCGATACCCAGCGTCGCTGCAGCGTCGATGGTAATCGCTCGCAAGGCTGCATCTAACGATAATCTCTCGTTCGGCGATACAACTTTTCCGTCGCAATTTTCCCGTGTGCAAGCCACCCAAGCACTATGAAGCGGCATGGCAGGCGCCATCGGAAAATCAGAATGAAACGCAACACGAATATCATGACGGACGCAATCACCAACCCTTGCCATTTGTGACGAACGCTCAATACCGACACCCTTTTCACTGTAGGCTGCGCTGAGTTCATGTAAGTAATACACATTTGCTGAAACCTGCGCGCCCAGCGCTTTGATACGTTGCACTTGCTCCGGCGTACTGAACCCAAAATGTTCGATGGTGTAACCGTGATTGAACCGAGGCCGCTCCCATTGCAGCTTCTCTAGCGTATCGAGCGCTAACTCCAAGCCAAGATCACCCGTACAGTGAACATGGATCTGATAACCGTTTTGCCAATAAAGACGAGCCAAGGACTCGTAGTCTTCGGGCACCGTCAACCATTCACCGTGATGACCATCGATATAGCTCGGCTCCGAAAGCATCGCCAGCTGAGAGAAAAACGCACCGTCAGTGAATAATTTAACTTTATTAGTGAACCTGAAGTTCGGCTTACTACGCGCCTGCAATGCGTCTATAAACGCGAGCCCCTTGTCTGGATCGCCCTGCATGGCATTGACCGCGACGACATGTGGCACACAAATAACCCGATAAGGCGCCTGCGGTATATCAAGAATTTCCTCGACGTTGCGCCACTCTCGATCAAAATCAAACAGACCGACCGCCATGTCACCGACCGTCGTTTGGCCGCCAAAATGGACGACCTTGCCAAGCCGTTGTAAGCCTTTTTCAATCCATTCGGCCGACATAATGATCGAGTTAAGATGTCGAATCGCATAGCCCAAACCATTTTCATAAAAGTGGCCAGCATCAATATCAATTTGCGGCCGGCTGCGTGCTTTTTCCTCGTCCATAGCCAACAACTTAATCATGGCGCTGTTCAGATACACTTCATGAAAGGAGCGTTGCCAAACCACCGCTGGACGATCTCCAAATATGCCATCAAGCAACGTGCGATTCATCTCACCGTGCCAATGAGAGTGGTAACCCCAAGTAAAAAAAGGTTCACTCGCATCTGATTCAGCAGCCGCATCAATCAATGCTTGCTCATAGGCCTGTGGCGTTGTGGTCGCAGGCGCAACGTCCCATGGAAATGACCACTTCATCGCAGTGATAAATTTCATCGGCAACAAAACTGCGGCCATCATCGGATGAAGATGCGGATCAATAAGCCCCGGCATCATAACGTGCTGTTCGAACTGATCGTCTATCTCGTAGTCAACGCCAAGCTTTTTGCCAGCCAGCCAAGGTGCCAGCGTGTCGAGTGTGCCGACTTCTAGAATCAAGCCTTCTCGCACAGCGATGGCTGTGCCATCTGGCCAAGAAGGGTTCATCGTAATGATTTTCTTCGCTGTAAATACAGTAATCATAGTTATGCCTCGCAGGTACTAAAGCCGTTACAGGGCCTTACAAAAACTAACGTTAAAAACACGTTCTGATAGTAATGGCTGTCTGGCCAAAGAATACCGCATGCAGCTATAGCCGTTAGAAAACGACGCTAAAACATGACAAAACTGCGGCCTTTTAATCTAAGCGATTTATGTAGGTGGGTCTATAGCCAGGTTTCCACGTTAAAAACGAAATTGCACGCCCGAATTTGACCCACTCGAAGCTGAAAAATGCCGCTCAACAAAAAATCGAACCTTAGACTATTTACTCGAGACGGACTCTGGCATCCAAATAGATTAGATGAGTCCGACTGATTGACCATGGTAGTATTCTGATTATCTTAACGATCAGGAAAATTCAATGAGCAGCCAAATTGTTCTCCCCCGAATCTTGCAGATAGGCGCAGGTGCTTCCAAAGAAATTGGCAAGATCCTCGCAAGCCTCGGCTGCTCCAACCCACTGATTGTGACCGACAAAATGATGGTGCAGTTGGGCTATGTGGCCAAAATACAGGCGCACCTTGAGCGCAGCGAAGTCTATGACGACACCGTACCTGAGCCAACTGAGTCATCTATCCTCGGCGGCGTTGAGAAGGTCAAACAGGGTAACTTTGACGCAATTATTGCTATCGGTGGCGGCAGCCCCATCGATAGCGCTAAAGCGATATCAATACTCGGCAAACATGGTGGCAGCATGCGGGACTATATGGTGCCCCGCATCGTCAACGAGCCCGGTCTACCCATCATTGCTATTCCGACGACAGCGGGCACAGGCTCAGAAGCCACCCGGGTCACGATCATTACCGATGAGACGAGTGACGAGAAAATGCTCTGCATGGGCATGGGTTTCATGCCAACTGCAGCACTGGTCGATTTTGAGTTGACCCTTAGCCTGCCACCCAGAACAACCGCTGACACAGGCATCGATGCATTGACCCATGCGATGGAAGCGTATGTTTCCAAGAAAGCGAATGCCTACTCTGACAGTCAGGCGATTCAGGCAATGGGATTACTTGCGCCAAATCTGCGGCGGGCCTACCACGATGGCGAGGACAAGGCCGCCAGAGAGGCAATGATGTTAGGCGCCACGCTGGCCGGCATAGCCTTCAGCAATGCCTCCGTCGCGCTTGTACACGGTATGAGCAGGCCTATAGGTGCATTCTTTCATGTGCCCCACGGTCTCTCGAACGCCATGCTATTACCGGCAGTCACCGCTTTTTCTATTCCAAGCGCTGTCGCACGGTACGCGGATTGCGCCAGGGCAATGCAAATAGCCACTGCGGCGGACTCCGATCAGGTCGCAAACACAAAATTGATGGATGAGCTTATCGCCATCAATGACGAACTACAGGTACCAACGCCGGCCGCTTTTGGTATCGACAAAAATGCTTTCTTTCAGGTTCGACATACCATGGCTGAACAGGCCACGGCATCGGGGTCACCCGCCAATAATCCACGGGTGCCGTCAAATGAAGAAATTGTGACGCTTTATGAGCAACTTTGGGCGAGCTAACCCACCACTTCCAAGCCCCGACAGGTAGCGGTAGACTCATAACAACGGATAAGCGACTTAACATGAGGTAAAGATGTCTCAGAACCTTGGCAAAAACATCAACAAGAACATCGATCAACTCATCAAAAGGGATGCAGAAGTCTTACTGCACCCCTCTTCATCGATTACCGACCTTATTGAGAACGGTCCAAAGATGGTTGTTGGCGCACAAGGGCGACATGTCGTCGACGCCGAGGGCAGGCAATTACTTGATGCAATGGCAGGTCTGTGGTGTGTGAACGTCGGTTATGGTCGCGATGAACTTGGTGAGGCCATGAAAGTTGCGTCGAATCAACTAGGCTTTTACCACAGCTTTACGAATGCCTCGAATCCCTGGCAGGTTGAACTTGCCGACAAACTACTGCAACTGACACCCAATAATATGGGCAAGGTTTTTTTCGGCACCTCCGGCAGTGACTGTAACGACACCCTGATTAAAATTGCCTGGCACTACCATGCGCTTAAAGGCAATAACAAAAAGACCAAGATCATCGCCAGAGACCAGGCGTATCACGGCACCTCCATCAGCACCGCTAGTCTGACCGGATTAACAGGCTTCCATAAAGAATTCCCGATCCCGCTAGACTTTGTTGTGCGTGTCGACTGCCCGCACTATTACAGCCAAGCAATCGATGACGAAACAGAAGAACAATTTTGTGACCGATTGATCAATAACATTGAAGCGATGATCGAGCGTGAAGGTGCAGACACACTTGCCGCATTCTTTGCCGAACCCATCATGGGCGCCGGCGGCATCATTGTGCCACCACAAGACTACTATCCAAGACTCGGCAAGCTACTCAAACAACATGACATTCTGTTTGTCGCCGATGAAGTGATTTGCGGCTACGGTCGCCTAGGCGCCTGGTTTGGTTCGACCGAATTCGGCATTGAGCCAGATATGATCGCCTCCGCAAAGGGCCTCACAAGCGGATACTTCCCACTGTCCGCTGCTTTCCTTACAGATGAAATTTGGGAGGTGCTTAAACTCGGTTCTGAACAAATCGGCGCATTTATGCACGGTTATACCTACAGTGGCCACCCTGTTGGTGCCGCTGTGGCGCTTGCGAACATAGAAATAATGGAACGTGAAAATCTGATCGAAAAAGCCAAGGTATCTGGCAAGTATTTACACGAACAACTGCAATCATTAATGAATCTGCCGAATGTCGGTGAGGTACGTGGTCAAGGCCTCATCGCGGGCATTCAACTCGTCACCGATAAAGCCAGCCGACAAACGCCAGATCAGGCCGACGCACTACCCGCAAAGATAACCGCATTGATGCGAGAAAAAGGTGTCATTGTGCGACCACTCGCCAGCATCGGCACACTCGCCGTGTCACCACCACTCAACATTACCAACGATGAAATTGACACACTCGTCAGCGCGTTGTCGGAGTCCATTTCAAGTTTTGCGTAAATAACTTCAGCGGCTGCAGTGCGATCTGGCGCGAACTTTGTCGAGCCTATCGTGCCGTCTAGAGCGTACGTGAAGATTTTTTTAGTGACGCAAAAAATGGATTCAATCGCGATTTGTAACAAGCCAGAGCATTTGAACTAAATCGTGACCGTCGCGTTCGAGAAAAACGGCCTAACGCGGGCCTTGGTTTACAAACCTTTTTTGAAGGGGCAACTCGCGCGAGTTTGATTCTGACTCAACAAAATGCCGAAATGAATTTATCTTGGCTCAACGATCAACTGCACCGTGATCATGCCACGAAATTCATTCACATCCGTGCGGTAGGCAAGGGTTTGATAGCGGCTTTCAAGCAGCTGACCTTGATTGAAAGCAATCGCATCGATGACCTGGCCATTTTCAACTTTCGCCAACTTCAATTTCAGATGGCTACCGCCGACAATGCGTTGATCCAAAATTTCGAATTCATCGTCAAACATTGGATCAGGGAAACCCTGCCCCCAGGGTGAGCTTTGCGCAAGTTCGCGCGCTAACTCAACGGTGAAGTCTTCGCCAATCGGCCCATCGCTCAAAATGACCGGCGCTAAATCTTCTTCCTGCAACCATCGTCTTGCCTCAAGATCAAATGCCTTGGCGAAGGTATCAAACTTATCTTCGGCAAGGGTGAGACCTGCTGCCATGGCATGGCCGCCGAACTTCTCGATCAGCCCAGGGTTTTGCGATGCAATCGCATCCAGCGCATCGCGGATGTGTAAACCCTTGATTGAACGCGCAGAACCTTTCAACTCATTCGGTCCGCTACTGGCAAAGGCAATAACAGGTCGATGAATTTTGTCTTTAATACGTGAGGCAACAATACCAACGACACCTTGGTGCCACTCAGCTTCGTGTAGGCAGACACCCATCAATGCATTAGGCGTTGTGAATTTTTCTAATGAACCAAGCGATGCGAGCGCCTGCTGTTTCATTTCTTTTTCGATATCGCGACGTTCAAGATTGAGTTGATCTAACTGCGTTGCTAAGTCGCCTGCTTTGTTATCGTCTTGCGCCAGCAAACAATCGATACCCAGGGAGATATCTTCAAGTCGCCCGGCGGCGTTGAGTCTCGGCGCTACGCCAAAACCCAAGTCCATCGATGCGACCGTCTCAATGCGCGTACCAGAAATCCGCAGCAGCGCGGCCAAGCCTGGTCGTATACGGCCAGCGCGCATGCGACGCAAACCTTCATTAACGAGTATTCGATTGTTGTAATCCATGGGGACAACGTCGGCAATCGTACCCAATGCAACGAGGTCGAGATATTGCGCCAAATTCGGTTCCGCTTGCTCTGCGAACCAGTTGCTTTGGCGCAATTGTTTTCTAACAGCTGATAACAAATAAAAGCTAACACCGACACCGGCGAGGTTCTTACTTTGGAATTCGCAGTGCGGTTGATTGGGGTTCACGATCGCCGCTGCATCAGGTAGTTGATGGCCAGGCAGATGGTGATCAGTGATGATCGTTTTAATACCTAAACTGGTAGCATGAGCAACACCGTCAATGCTGGAGATACCGTTATCGACGGTGACAATCAGGTCAGGCGATTGCAAATTAGCAACATCGACGATCTCCGGTGTCAGTCCGTATCCATAGTCGAATCTATTCGGTACCAGATAACTGACGGGGCCTGCACGAAGATCTCGAAAACCTTGCACCAACAAAGCACAACTTGTTGCACCATCGGCATCAAAATCACCCACGATCATGATGTGTCGTTGATTCTGGATTGCGTCGGCAAGCAATTCTGCGGCAGTGTCGATGCCCCGCAGCCCATCAGGCGACAGCATATGCTTGAGAGAGTAGTCCACTTCGCTAGCATGCGTGACACCACGATTGGCATAAAGCCGAGACATCAATGGTGACAAACCTTCGATCGGACTCCCCGCTACGCGCCTTTTTATCGCTTTAGGCATGTCTGCTCATCACATTCTGTCGCGTACTCAAACAAACCCATTGCCTCACTCAGAAGGACTCGACTCTAATACGTGTGACCGAGTCTTCCACTTGATCGAGTGATTCCAGCTCAACAATCGCGGCGTTCATTGATTTTTCAATCACGCTGTCTGTGACGATAACAACGGGCACTTGGCCATCATGTAAATCTTTCTGGATCAAGGACTCGATACTGATATTGTGACGCCCAAGGATGCTGGAAATTTGCGCCATCACACCCGGTTTATCCAGCGCACTTAACCTTAGATAATAGGCGGATTCAACATCTTCAATCGCCAACACGGGCGAGTTGAGCAGCTCATCTTGCAGAAACCCCATGTCTGGGATCGCATTGCCTGCTCGCACCACATCAATAACGTCAGCGATGACAGAAGAGGCAGTTGGTCCAGCGCCAGCGCCGGCTCCGTAATACATCGTTTCGCCAGCGGCATCACTGCCGACTAGCACGGCGTTCATTACGCCATTAACCTGCGCCAACATCTTGTCCTTTTGAATTAAGGTTGGATGCACCCGAAGACCAATGCCTTTATCGGTTTTGGTTGTAATACCTAAATGTTTAATCTTGAACCCAAGCTCTGATGCGTACCGAATATCCTCAACCGTAATCTTAGATATACCTTCGGTGTACATGGCATCAAATTGCAGCGGCACGCCGAATGCAATAGAGGAAAGTATGGTCAGTTTATGCGCCGCGTCGATACCCTCAATATCAAAGGTCGGGTCCGCTTCTGCGTAACCCAATGCCTGCGCTTCAGCGAGAACATCGGCAAAGTCACGATTACCGGCTGATTCCATTTCCGTCAAAATAAAATTTGTGGTGCCGTTAATAATGCCGGCAACGAATTCAATATCATTCCCCGCAAGACCTTCTCGTATGGCTTTAACAATGGGAATACCGCCCGCAATCGCTGCTTCATATTTCAAGCAAACGCCAGCGTCGGCAGCCATCTGGAACAACTTCTCACCATGCAAGGCGATGAGCGCCTTGTTCGCGGTCACAACATGCTTCTTATTTTCGATCGCGGCGATGACAAGTTCCATCGCGATATCGGTGCCGCCTATTAGCTCAAGTACGATATCTACCGCAGGGTTTTTAACCACATCAAAGATGTCTCGCGTGACATCAACGTCGCTCAAATCGCAGTCAGTGTGATCGCGACGGCAGCCAACCTGAACCACTTTTACATGACGGTTCGTTTTACGGGAGATCTCTGCTTCGTTATTCGCCAGCAGGTTGAACGCGCCGGAACCTACTGTGCCAAGCCCACAGATACCAACACCCAATTGTGCTTTTTGCTGACTAGATCCGTTCAAACTCTACCCCTTAGTCGCTGCTGACAGCATTCTTGAACATTTGTTTGACGCCGCGAATGGCCTGCCGAGTACGATGTTCATTTTCAATAAGCGCAAACCGAACATGGTCGTCCCCATACTGGCCGAAACCAATACCCGGTGATACCGCCACCTTGGCTTCTTTTAGCAGGAACTTGCTGAATTCCAATGAACCCATATGTAAAAACTGGGGCGGAATTTTTGCCCAAACAAACATCGTCGCTTTAGGTTTCTCAACTTCCCAGCCCGCTGAATTCAAACCTTCACAAAGCACATCGCGCCGACGCTTATACATGTCCCTGATTTCGGTGACGCAGGTTTGATCGCCCTCTAAGGCGGCAATGGCGGCAACCTGAATCGGCGTGAACATGCCATAGTCTAGATACGATTTTATTTTTGTTAACGCGCCCACAAGCGTCTTATTACCAACGCAAAATCCAACCCGCCAGCCAGGCATATTGTAGCTCTTTGACATTGAGTAGAACTCAACGGCGATATCCTTAGCGCCCGGCACCTGTAAAATTGAGGGCGCAACATAGCCATCAAAAACGATATCCGCATAGGCTAAATCTTGAATCACCCAAATCTTGTGTTCTTTCGCAATCGCAATAACCTTCTCAAAGAAATCCAGCTCAACACATTGAGTCGTAGGATTGCCGGGGAAGTTAATGACCAAGGCCTTTGGCTTAGGCCAAGTGTTAGTAATCGCTGTTTCTAGTTCAGAGAAAAAGTCGGTATCACTAGTAAGTGGTACATGTCGTACTTCCGCCCCTGCTATAACAAACCCATAGGGATGAATCGGGTAAGAAGGGTTCGGTACCAGTACTGTGTCACCCGGCCCGAGAATCGCCAGAGCCAAATGTGCAATACCTTCCTTTGAACCCAACGTCACAATGGTTTCAGTCTCCGCATCAAGCTCAACGTCGAAACGATCCTTGTACCATTGCGTGATCGCGCGTCTCAGCCGAGGAATGCCCTTTGATTGAGAATAACGATGCGTATCACCGCGCTTTACCGTCTCAATCAACTTGTCGACAATGTGCGGTGGCGTTTCTTGGTCTGGATTACCCATTCCAAAATCGATGATGTCTTCTCCCCTCGCTCGCGCATCCTTCTTCAGCGCATCGGTGATACTGAAGATATAGGGCGGCAGCCGCTTTATTCTGGGGAAATCGTCCATCTCTGACACTGTCTTGTTCCTTTTCTTAAACTAAAACCTTGAGACAAAAAAAAGCCGGGGCCACACCTTGAGTGCGGACCCGGCACTCTAATTCAATTTAGCCTATGGCTGCGGAGGTCGCCACAATTGCGATCCACGCCAGCGCCGCAGCATCGGTTGCCGCTCGCTGTAAGATCACATTTGAAACCAATTTACTCTGCACTTGGGTACTCTTTACACTGAACCTAGCTAGGGCCAGCATATTACCTTAACTGTAGCGTGATTCAAACAATGCGAAGCTGTTCGTCACAACGGCAGCAGGCTTTTGGGTCGCCGTTAGTCACCAAAACTGATCTTAGCGTGTCGTGGCTCAGGGACAAATAATTTAACGATTGTGCCGCCAATGAGAAGAAAAGTGATCGACAAGATAAAGACAGACTCATAACCCCAAATCGCCGCGATGATCCCGCCGGATAGTGGTCCCAAAGTACCCGCAATTTCAGACGCGGTATTGGCAATAGCAATGCGTATGGGCAGATCGTCTCGGCTACCAAACTCCAGCGTGAGCATCATGGAGGCGACCCTGAAACCCTGTGAGGCCGCGCCTATGCCAACGAATACGACGACTGTGGCAACTAAACCATCAGCAAACATCAACAATATTGTTGATAGCACCCACAGTAATATCGACAATAAATAGGCGGCACGAAAACCCTTCCGATCAGCGATAAAACCCCAGATAAGGTTCGATACTGTCGCCGAGATGGTGAACGCAAAGGTGATAACACCCAGTGTTTGGCCGGTCAAGTCCATAGTTTGACCCGCATAAAGAATATAAAACGGCATCGCCATGCGACCCATTGTTGCCATCGTGCGCGCTAGAAAGTAGCGTGTAAAAGCTGGGTCACTTCGCAACAGAGCGGGAATTTCAGAAAGTCGATCTCGAAAACCCAATTTGTCCCTCACCGTTGGCGGCTCGGGTTCTCTGAGCATCAGCAGCATCAACAAGCCGCAACTTGTTAAACAAAATGCTAATAGGAATATCCACGAATAACCAATCTGATCCGGCGTATCTCCGAGCAGGTATTCACCACCAACCCACGCGACCATTGCCGCAACACCGCCGGCCAAGAAGTTACGTATGCCGCTCAATCGGCCTCGCTTTGAAACGGGAATCACTTTAGATGTAAGGAAGTTAAACACCACACCCTGCATGCCCTCAAAGATGCCAAATAACCCCAGCAATACCAGCAATGCAATCAGCGTTGCTTGCCCTTCAAGGAAGAAACCCGCCATGGCCATGAGCAAAACCATCGAGCGCATCCCACTGCCTATGACGAAGCCAACCGGCAAAACGCGCTTACGGTGTTCAATCAGGGAAGCACCAAAAATAGGAGTTAGGGTCATGCCAAATGCTTGCAGGGCGAGTCCCAAGCCAACGACAAATTCTGAGCCATCGGAGAGCATCATTAAATAGGCTGGCAGAAAAGTTGGCGCGTTGACGAATCGAAACCCCGTCTGACCCAACATGCCGTGAAGTAATTGGGCGATATAATTACGGGTTAGATTGTCTTTAACTTCACTTTCATAGCGTGCTTCTGCTTGTCGCAGCGCATCGGCATTAAGATCAGTTGAGTTCGACACGAAGGCAATCCAAAATTGGAGCGTGGCAGCATAACAGAACTATGCGGACAAATCTTTCCGCGACTCATTGAAAACGTTAGGCCTAGAAATTGCTCCAGCGCTAGCATTTAGATTATTTGCCATTGCAATGACGACTCAGCGCGACACTGCCAACACTTCAACATCACCCCACTAACTAGCGGGATCCAAAATACCCAATGTCTCCGCCAACTTATCGGCAGGTAAATAACCGGGCATCAACGTACCATCTTCATGGATGATGGAAGGTGTGGAGTTTACGCCGAACTCGCCGCCCAGTTGAAATTGCGCTGCGACAGGGTTTTCGCATGTCCGATCTTCAATAGCTTGACCATTCTTAGCACGGGTCAATGCGATTTTAGGATTATCAGCACACCAGGCTGACACGTACTTATCGTAAGACTCGCTGTCTATACCCGCGCGTGGATAGGCTAGATAGCGAACCGCGATACCTAACCTATTCAGGTCAGGAATTTCCTTATGTAATTTTCGGCAATATGAACAATCAATATCGGTGAATACCGTCACGGTCGCTTTGACCAAACCTTTCGGCGGCGAGAACACAAGCATTTCAGATTCGTCGAGTTGAGCGAGCATTTGTTTACGCGCGTCTGTCCGACTCTTCTCTGTGACATTGACTAAACCGACATCTTGAACTTCATAAAGATCGCCGGTAAAAAAGTATTTTGCATCCGCTGAGAAATGAAGAATTTGTCCACCGGGCAGCGCAGCATCATAAAAACCAGCCAGCGGACTTGCGGTGACGCTAGTGATTGGCAAATCCGGGCGAACCTCTGCGATTCGAGCGATGATCCTCTGTGTAATTTCATCAAGCGATACTGCCTCAGAATTCGTGTCTGACGCATCTGAATAGGTCGCAAAACTGACCAGTAATAGTCCTAACCCAAAAATGTGCGATAACTGCTTCATACTCATTTCCATAATTTTTTTACTGCTTTATTGCTCGTGCACCTAAAACTCAAAATTTTCGAGCAGCACTTGTGATTCGAACTTTGCATGATGGCTAAGCCCGATGCAAATCTATACATGTAAAGACCTCGTCAGCGGTCAAAAGGTTTCACTTGTCGGACTAACACGCCAAACAAACTAAACCGCGATGCCTGCCCCTTTATCCCTCTCGTTATTTTTCACTAACCTCGAGGATGATGCTCTGCATGCAACTCCTTCATTCTCTGCTGAGCAATGTGCGTATAGATTTGAGTTGTCGACAGATCACTATGCCCTAGGAGCAATTGCACGACCCGCAGGTCCGCGCCATGATTGACTAAATGTGTCGCGAAAGCATGTCGTAACGTGTGGGGCGAGAGTTTCTTTTTTATCCCCGCGTCTTGCGCATGAATCTTAATACGGTGCCAAAAAGTTTGCCGCGTCATCATCTTGCCCTGATTGCTCGGAAAAACGACATCCTCAGAGAGATTTTTCTTCAATAATTCGTCACGCGAATCTTGAATAAATTGCTGCAACCAACTTATTGCTTCCTCCCCTAAAGGCACCAAGCGTTCTTTGCTGCCCTTACCCATCACCCTCAGAACGCCCTGCCGAAGATTCATATCGGTCAACCGCAGCGAGACCAATTCTGTGACTCGAAGACCACAGGCATACAACACCTCTAACATAGCGCGATCTCTGATACCTATCGGGGTTGTCAGATCAGGCGCTGCCAATAAACGCTCAACATCTGATTCCGTTAAACTGTCGGGCAGCGGACGTCCTAACTTTGGGTTATCAATGCGAAGCGTCGGATCTACCTTAATCACCTTCTCTCGCAGCAGGTATCGATAGAAACTTCGCAGGCATGACAAGGCGCGAGCGGTCGAGCGGGCCTTGATGCCGCTGCCCATTCTATCAGCCAAGTATTTCAGTAGGTCTTCGCGTCGAACCGACTGTAGCGATCGATTTGATTCATCCAGCCACTTCGTAAGCGCTTTCAGATCACGCTGATAGGAATCAAGTGTGTTTTGGCTCAAGCCTTTTTCCAGCCAAAGGCTATCAATATATTTATCTATGAGATTTTGGGAGGACACCGTGGAGATATTCCGCAGAAACGACTTTCACTAACATTAAACTTCACCCGCACGATTCACAAACTAAACCGCGTTCAAATGACACAAACAACAACGCCGTGACTAGCACGGCGTTATTCGTGAAGGCGGATTAGCCGCCTTCAAATTTAATCCCAGTTAAATTCCTGCCAGAAACGCCAAGTTCGCGTTTCTGATACAGACTTTTAGCCTAAGATTTAACCTGAGATTTAGTAAGCTTCTCTTTAATTCGAGCTGCTCGACCACTCAACTCACGCAGATAGTAGAGTTTCGCCTGCCGAACATCACCACGTCGCTTAATTGTGATGCTATCGATGATAGGGCTGTGAGTCTGGAAAGAACGCTCAACACCAACGCCGTGAGAAATTTTTCTGACGGTAAATGCAGAGTTGATACCACGATTACGGATACCAATAACAACGCCTTCATAAGCCTGAAGACGTTCTCGAGTACCTTCCACTACGCGAACCTGAACAACAACGGTATCACCGGGGCTGAAATCAGGGACATCCTGCTTAAGTTGTGCGTTTTCGATATCAGCAATAAGCTTAGTTTTCATCGTTCATTCCTTATTTTCGCGTTTCTGGTCAAGTTCCTTTTTGAACTCAGCCAGTAATTCTTTGTCTGTTTGTTCCAAATCAAGACGCTTTAATAAATCCGGTCGTCTCAACCAAGTTTTACCCAGTGCCTGCTTCTTTCTCCAGCGTTTAATCAGTTCATGATTACCACTTAATAATACTGCCGGTACACCTTGCCCATCGACATGCTCTGGTCGGGTGTAATGCGGATGATCCAATAGACCTTCTGCAAACGAATCTGCTTCAACAGACTCTCTGTCACCCACTGCGCCAGGTTGTAGGCGTGTCATGGCATCGATCATGACCATGGCAGGTAACTCTCCACCGGACAATACATAATCGCCGATAGAGTATTCTTCATCTACTTCAGCCGTGATAATACGTTCGTCAATGCCTTCGTAGCGTCCCGCAATCAAGATCAACCGTTCTTCCAATGCGAGTTTCGATATTTCTTGCTGATCTAGTCTTCGCCCTTGTGGCGACAAATAGATCACCTTACATGTTTTATTCTTACCGTCTTCACTCTTACCGTCTTGGATCGACCGTGCGTTGGCCTCCAGTCTCGCTGCATCAATAGCAGCTTTTAACGGTTCTACCTTCATCAACATTCCCGGGCCGCCGCCGTAGGGTTTGTCGTCGACCGTCCGATGTTTGTCGGTCGTAAATTCTCTAGGGTTCCAACAATCTATGTTGAGAATGCCCTTTTCAACTGCCCTGCGAGTAATGCCTGATGCCGTAATAGCCTGAAACATCTCAGGAAATAGCGTCACGACTCCTATCCACATACTCGTCACATACCCGTTATATGTCAGTCAGTCTCATTTATGTTCTATCTACCCTGACACTGCCTGCTAGTATTCTGCAGACCACGTCACTAGAACCTTTTCATTTGCCAGATCAACTTGTCTGATAAATTCAGGCTCGACCCAGGGAATCAATCTCTCCTGATCATCGATACTGTCTTTCGTCGGGCTAACGACAATAACGTCGTTGGCACCTGTTTCTAACATTTGGTCGATCACGCCCAGACACTCGTCGGCTTCGTTAATAACCGCAAGCCCTTTTAACTGGTGCCAGTAATAATCGTCCTGATCGAGCTTCGGCAGCGCGTGCTTATCTACCCAAATCTCGTAGCCGATAAGTTCTTCGGCTTGATTTCGATCCTGAAAACCTTCCGGCAGGACAACAATGCCCTTACCATGGGTCTTACCATTATCGAGCTTGAGCAACTTTTCAGTTGAACGTCTCTTTAGCAGCCAGGGTGCGTAACTCAGTATATGTTCAATAGGATCGGTATAGGAGTAGACCTTTACCCATCCTTTAATGCCATACGCTGCACTGATCTTGCCTGCTAATATCTTAGTTGACTCTTCAGCCATAAAAAGCAGGGATCTTAAGCTGCAGCTTCCTGAGTAGAGGCTTTTTTGTAACCCCTAATAACCTTTTTAACGCGGTCGCTTGTTTGAGCGCCCTGACTAACCCAATAGTCATAACGCTCAAGATCGATACGTGTGCCTTCTTCAGCACCACGGGCAAGAGGGTTATAAAAACCCAGCCGCTCAATGAATCGACCGTCACGCGAGACATGACTGTCTGCAACAGTTACGTGATAAAAAGGTCGCTTTTTGCTACCACCTCGAGATAACCGAATGATTACCATGTCTTTGATTTCCTTAAATAATTCTGTATTGGCGGGCGGATAGGCCGCCGAAAGGGGCGCTATTGTACGGTAAAGAGATTCATATTGAAACCCTTTCATTACACCCGACTCTTGGCTAAGTGATTGAAATTGTTAGCTTTAATTTTAGAGCCCATACAACAACGAAAAAAACTCGATGCAATATTTTGTTCTTCGCGACAACCGAGCACCTATCGGGGGTCGCAAACGCCAAATTAGGCGACAGATTAGACGCCGGGGAAGCCACCGCCTGAACCCTTCATCATTCCATCCATGCCACGCATCATGTTTGCCATGCCACCCTTCTTGGACATCTTCTTCATCATCTTCTGCATCTGCTTGTGTTGCTTTAAAAGACGGTTAACATCTTGAATCTGTGTACCCGAGCCACTGGCGATCCGGCGCTTTCGAGAACCATTAATCACGTCAGGGTATTGCCGCTCACCGGGGGTCATCGAACCGATAATCGCTTCGAGCTGACCAAAAGGGTTATCAGCCAATTTTTCTTCCGCCGCTTTCGCCATGCCACCCATGCCGGGCATCTTATCAAGCATATTGGCGATGCCGCCCATGTTATTCATCTGTTGAATCTGATCGCGAAAATCTTCCAGATCGAACTTCTTACCTTTCTTTAATTTCTTTGCGAGTTTGTCCGCCTTCTTTTTATCGATTTTGGCTTCCGCCTCCTCGATAAGACTCATCATGTCACCCATACCCAGGATTCGAGAGGCTATCCGCTCGGGGTAGAAGGCTTCCAGGGCGTCAATCTTCTCACCGGTCGCCATAAACTTGATCGGCTTGCCGGTAATTGCGCGAACCGACAACGCCGCGCCGCCACGGGCATCGCCATCGGTCTTGGTCAATATCACGCCGGTTAATGGCAATATTTCACTGAACGCCTTCGCCGTATTCGCCGCGTCCTGACCTGTCATTGCATCAACAACAAACAAGGTTTCAATTGGGTTTAACAAATCGTTGAGCGCTTTGATTTCAGCCATCATATTTTCGTCGACGGCCAATCGGCCCGCGGTATCAACGATTAACACATCGGCAAATTGCTTTTTGGCTTCTGACAATGCCGCGGCAGCTATGGCCTCAGGCTTCTGATCCGGCGAGCTTTCGATAAAAATAATGTCAGCTTCAGCTGAAAGGGTTCGCAACTGATCAATCGCCGCAGGTCGATAGATGTCTGTACTGACAACCATCACCTTCTTCTTTTCACGAGACTTTAACCACAGACCAAGCTTTGCGGTCGAGGTGGTCTTACCCGCACCCTGAAGACCCGCCATCAATATTACGCCAGGCGGTTGGGTAGTGAGATCGACAGTATCGTTGATCGAGCCCATCATCTTGACCAACTCGTCATTAACAATCTTGACGAAGACTTGCCCAGGAGACAGTGACTTTGTAATTTCCTGACCGACCGCTTGAACACGCACCTGCTCAATAAAGTCTTTTACGACAGGCAGGGCGACATCCGCTTCCAACAGCGCCATACGCACTTCACGCAGGGTTCCTTGGATGTTTTCGTCGGTAAGTTTGGCCTTCCCAGTAATGCTACTAAGGGATGCACTTAATCGTTCTGTTAATGACTCGAACACAAATCTAACCTGATACTGGTTAACCGGGTCGCGAATTATACCTGATTCACCAAAATCTGCGACAGCTCAAAGGCAATGAATCCACAATCAGGTTCAATGGACCCTCACATTGTGTAACAATTATGCTTTCTCAATAGATGGCATTGTCCAAACGTCCATGGATGCAACGAGCACACAAGCACTGTCTTCCGGTTTATCCGGCACCATGGTATTCGGCAGCCTCGCCTGTTTACTGTATTTATTGAGCGCAATGGTTCAATTCTTCGGACTACGCAGTGACGGTTCGAACCCGGTTAAAGTGCCATCTCACAAGCGTAAATTTGTTATTTTCAGCGCGATAGCCGCACTACTACTGCACGGCGTCTTCAGCTTTCAGGAAATTTATACACAAGCGGGCATAAACATCGGCATTTATCCGATGGCATCGCTTACGACGCTTGCGATTGTTGCCATTGTGGTTGTCAGCAGCTTACGCCGCCCGGTTGAGAACCTGCTGATTGTGTTGTTACCGATTGCCACTATCTCCGTCGCGCTGACATTATTGATGAAAGGTGCCTACACGCCACGCACTGACATCAGCACGGGCATCATGATTCACATCGTCTTATCGGTCATTGCGAATAGTTTGTTAGCCGTGGCCGCTTTTGAAGCAGCTTTTCTTTCCCTCGGCGACTATGAAATGAAACACAGAAATATCGCTGTTCTACGTCGCTTGCCACCATTACAGACCATGGAAAGTTTGCTGTTCGAACTATTGTGGACCGGTTTGATATTTTTAAGCCTTTCGATCATCAGCGGATTCATCTTTTTGGATGATATTTATGATCGCGGCCTGATTCACCACACATCCATTACCTTCGCGGCGTGGATTGTGTTTGCCGTACTTCTATGGGGACGTTTTCAACTGGGCTGGCGCGGCACTGTTGCGTCTCGCTGGACGCTCGCGGGTTTTGGACTACTTTTACTCGGCTATTTTGGCAGCAAACTTGTGCTTGAATTGGTTCTCAACGGCTAATTAAGCCGGTCGCAACACGCTTTTTGCCCTCATTGCTTACTTTCTCTGCTTGACCCTTCATGTTTAATTAGATAAAAAGCTCCTCCATACTCATTGGAGGTCTTCCCTTCTTGGACGATCCCTCGCTTGGACTCTTATTCGGGTCCATTATTCTACTCGTCATTCTCTCCGCGTATTTCTCAGGTTCAGAAACCGCCATGATGGCACTCAACCGTTATCGGTTGAAGCACCTGGCAAATGACGGTCATCGCGGCGCTATTCAAGCCTCCAAACTTCTGGAGCGACCGGATCGATTGCTGGGCGTCATTCTCATCGGCAACAATTTGGTTAACTTCTCCGCCGCTTCTCTAGCCACCGTCATCGCTATCGAGTTGTTCGGCGAAAGTGGTGTTGCCATTGCACCCGTCGTTTGCACGCTGGTGTTCCTGATCTTCTCAGAGGTTGCACCAAAAACAATATCGGCCGCCTATCCTGAAAAAATCGCGCTGCCCTCCTCGTACATTCTGCGTTTTCTGCTCTGGATCTTATTCCCGCTTGTCTGGATGGTGAATGGGTCGGCCAATGCCATGCTAAAGCTGATTGGTATACGCGGCGAGAATGCATTGAACGACGAACTCAGCGCAGAAGAATTACGCACGGTGGTTTATGAAGGCGCAAAACTGGCGGATCATCCACAGAACATGATGCTCGGTGTATTGGATCTCGCCAATGTATCCGTTGAAGACATCATGGTGCCGCGGACTGAAATTTTTGGTATTGATATCGAAGACGACATTGATGAGATCATTGCTCAGATCAAGTCGTCTCAACACACTCGTCTTCCCGTTTTTAAAGAAGATATCGATAGAGTCATTGGTGTTTTGCATTTACGCGATACGGCAAAGTTTCTCACTGACGCTGAGATATCCAAAGCCGCCATCCTGCAGGTCACCGAGGAACCCTACTTCGTACCTGAAAATACACCCCTGCAGACTCAGTTGGTCAATTTTCAGAAGCACAAGGAACGTCTGGCACTGGTTGTTGACGAATATGGCGAGATCAAAGGCATCATTGCGATTGAGGACATACTCGAAGAGATTGTGGGTGAGTTCACCACCGACTTGGCAAACACCAATGTTGATATCCATCCTCAAGAGGAAGGAATATTTCTAATCGAAGGCAGCACACATTTACGGTTAATCAACCGTCAACTGGGCTGGACGCTTCCTCAAGACGGTCCAAAGACCCTCAGCGGCTTAATCATCGAAGCGATGGAAACCATTCCGGAGTTCAATGTTTGTACCGTGATCGAGAATTATCGAATTGAAGTGGTTCAGATTCAGGACAATATGATTAAGACAGCCAGGGTAAGCGAGGTTGCTGACCCATTTTAAGCGGCTGTCCTAATCGATTGGATTGTTCGTAACATCGATAATCCAATCACTTACAAGTTTTCGATTCAATCACGCCATTTACGATTGATGGCAGCAACAATCGAATTGAACGCTGCCGTCGTCGTATTAGGGCTAATGCCTACGCCATAGTATTTATTCTGCTCTTCATCTGTTAGCGCGAGAATACAGATCGCTTGCGCTTCACTGCCTTCGTTAAGCGCATATTCCTGATAGTCGACAACATTTAGGGGTTCGTTCAACGTCTCTACCATGGCGGCAATAAAAGCATCAATGGGACCTGAGCCCTGCCCCTCGACAACCATTTCGTTTTCGCCAACTTTGATCGACGCTTTACATGTCTCAAGCTCGTTGGAGCCTGAACGCACTTTATAGTCGATCAACTTGTAGGGACCTTCGACCTCAATGAATTCACTGACGAAAGTTTTCCAAATCGCATCTGGCTTCAGCTCACCACCGTCGGCCTCTGAAGCCCGTTGAACAATCGGGCTAAACTCAACCAATAAAGGCCTTGGTAACGAGACGCCATAGTAATTTTCAAGAATAAAAGCCACGCCACCCTTGCCCGACTGGCTATTTACCCTGACGGTTTCTCGATAGGAGCCGCCAACATCAGCAGGGTCGATTGGCAAATAAGGCACTTCCCATTCGGCACCTTTGTCGCCAACAAAATCCATACCTTTCTTAATTGCATCTTGGTGCGAACCAGAAAACGCAGTAAAAACCAATTCGCCTGCGTAAGGTTGGCGCACATGGATCGGAATCTTTGTACACTCCTCAGAGACAGCAACAATCTTTGGCATATCCGATAAGTACAATTTAGGGTCGACGCCTTGCGAAAACATATTCATCGCCATCGTAATGAGATCACAATTACCGGTTCGCTCGCCATTACCAAACAAGGTACCTTCGATTCGATCAGCACCTGCCATCAATCCTAATTCTGATGCGGCGACACCTGTACCTCGGTCATTGTGGGTATGAAGACTAATCACCGCCTTGTCTCGTTGCGGTAAATGACGAATAAACCATTCAAGCTGATCCGCATAGATATTCGGCGTAGACATTTCAACCGTCGCAGGCAGATTCAAAATAACCTTATTGTCGATAGTAGGTTGCCATACATCCATGACGGCAGCACAAATCTCAACAGCAAAATCCATCTCTGTCGCCGTGTAGCTTTCGGGCGAATACTCCAATGTGATAGCAGTACCTTGGGCAACCAATTGATCCGTGTGCTTCTTAACAATCACTGTCGCATCAGTGGCAAGCTTAATAATCTCTTCTCGATCCATTTTGAAGACAACTTTACGCTGCAAGGTAGAAGTCGAATTATAAAGGTGGAAGATCACGTGCTTGGCACCGACGACCGATTCACAGGAACGGGTAATCAAATCTTCTCTAGCCTGACAAAGAATTTGAATGGTCACATCATCAGGGATTAAGTCCTTTTCAATAATCATTCTGACAAAATCAAAATCTGTCTGGGACGCAGCGGGAAAACCGACTTCAATTTCCTTAAAGCCTAATTCGAGCAACAGGTTCCACATCTTGAATTTTTCATCAGGGGTCATGGGCTCAATCAAAGCTTGATTACCATCACGAAGATCGACGGTACACCAACGCGGCGCCTGCGTGATGACCTGGTCTGGCCAAGTACGATCGGGCAAAGCGATAGGCTTAAACTGTTTGTATTTTTCGAACGGCATCGTCTTATTTGGCGACGTGTTCTTATCGGCGTTCATATTGTCTGCGTTCATAGCGAGTTCTTCTTTGTTTTGTCGTTCATATCTTTTGGATTACACCTTGTTTGAAGATGTAACAATTGGACGCAGTAGGATTTTGACTGGCCGCCTACAACGGCAGTCTTAGCAGCAGAGTGCTTTTTGCAGCGAGGCTTCCCAACAGGTAGGCGCCGGCTAAATTTGAAGTGTTAGCGATTGTGTTTCTTGTCTGGCAAGTCATCATCACGTTATGTCTGTGCCCTTACGCTTTATCAGGTCTCAACTTGACCATCCGCTATAGGCTGCAACTTCTCATCTATTGTTTCAAAGAGACACAATATAGCGCCAATTCAATGCTCTGCCAAGAGCAGAGCACAATTTCCATCAAGATCTAAACAAGATCTAAGCAGGCACTAACTCTTTTTTATAGCGTTTAAAGTTCTCGACGTAGTGCAACGCACTGAGTTCCAAACCCTTAATTTGATCCGCAGTCATCTCCCGTACAACCTTTCCTGGCGAACCCATGACCAATGATCCATCGGGAATGACCTTGCCTTCGGGAATAAGCGCATTAGCACCAATCAAACAATTCTTACCAATTTTCGCGCCATTTAGCACCACCGCGTTGATACCAATCAGTGAGTTATCGCCGATAACGCAGCCATGCAGCATCACCTTATGGCCAATCGTTACATTTTTACCAATTGTGAGCGGAAAGCCGCCATCCGTATGCAATACGGATCCATCCTGCACGTTAGAATTCTCACCGACGGTAATCACATCATTATCGCCTCGGAGCACCGCGTTGAACCAGATGCTGGCATTTTGCTCTAGCACAACCGAGCCAATAACAGTCGCGTTGTCAGCAATAAAATAATCGTCAGTGCGTATCTCAACTTTGCGGTCACCGAGGTTATAAATCATCGTCAAAAACCTTTTTAAATTTAAGTATGTAGAGGAGGTAGAAACTCATTTAATTAACAAGTCGACGCGTGAGCTTACCATAAGCCGATTCGATCAATCGACCGGGTGCTGGATATCCATGCCCATGCCATGGCTCATAAACTCAAGCAAAATCATCGAGGTCAAACCCCAAATACGGTACCCCTGGTAATGATATTCAGGGACAATATGACGCTCGCCATGACGTTCAATAATATTGGTCACAGCACGTGGATCATCCAACAAATAATCTAAGGGGACGTGGAATATCGAGGCTATCTCATCTTCATTGGCAACAAAGGACACATCCGGCGATACCAAACCCACATAGGGCGTCACCAACAATCCAAATTTTGAAATATACGGCCGTAACTCTGCAATCACCTCGACCTGCTGCGGCGCAAGCCCAATCTCCTCTTCAGATTCTCGCAGGGCTGTCATTTGTAAACTCGCGTCGGTCTCGTCCTGCTTACCACCTGGCCAGGCAACCTCGCCTGCGTGACTACCCAACTGAGAAGATCGCTCCGTCAACACCAGACTAGGATTGGCCGAGGTCACTATCGGTAATAATACCGCAGCCTGCTTTCTTGGCGCATTATCCTTAAGTAACGCGGTATCGCTGCGCGCCATTGGTTGATAGCGACTCAACCGCTTTTTAATATCTTTGATCATATTGCACATTTCACCCTATAGAACCTTCGCCCTATAGATTATTTGATAGCGGCCGAGCCGCTTTTGAATTTCACCGCACGGCAGGATCTAACTCACAATTTAATGTTAACAATCTAGTATGCGTATGCCCACAAGCCATTGGGTACTGAGCGAGACTCGGGTTATACTACGGCGCTATGAAATACTGTCATGACTGCGGCAATGCCGTTACTAAAAGAATTCCCGATGGTGACAATCGTCTCCGTTTCGTCTGCGATCAGTGCGAGATGATTCACTATCAAAACCCCCGCATTATCGCGGGCTGCTTACCTGTGTTCGAAGACAAGGTGCTACTTTGCAATCGCGCCATTGAACCTCGCCGAGGTTTTTGGACCCTTCCCGCCGGCTTTCTTGAAAACGGCGAAACAACGGCGGATGGCGCGCTTCGAGAAACCGTTGAAGAAGCCAATGCTAACGCCGAAATTCATGAGCTCTACACGATCTTTAGCCTGCCACATATTTCGCAGGTGTATATGTTCTTCAGAGCATCGTTGCTCGATCTGGATTTTTACGCCGGCATTGAGTCCCTCGACGTAAAACTATTTACTGAATCGGAAATACCTTGGGATAACCTCGCGTTCCCGGTCATTAACGAGACGTTGCAGCATTACTTTAAAGACCGAAAAGATGATGTCTATCCGGTGCGGTACAGCGAAATCATTCGGCCATTACGAAAACCTAGCTGATCCAGCCGTCCCGGTTAACCGACCGGGTTAGTCAATTCTTCTAACCAACTCGTCTCGTCGACCTTCTAATCGACCCAAGCACGTGCGTTATAAAACATGCGCATCCAAGGACTATTTTCCTGTGCATCGTCCTGGCGCCAGGAGTTTTGTACCGACCTAAACACCCGCTCCGGATGCGGCATCATGGCGGTGAAGCGGCCATCAGTGTTTGTCACCGCCGCAATGCCTAGCGGCGAACCATTCGGATTCATTGGATAAGACTCAGCGGGATCAAGATAGTGGTCGACAAATCGCACGGGCACTTGAGCACTTTCAATAAGTTGTGTGGCGCTAGCTGTATCAATATCGGCGCGACCTTCGCCATGAGAGACAGCGATCGGCATATGAGAGCCCTGCATGCCGGCAAACAATATCGACGGGCCGGGTTGAATCTGCACCAAAGAAAACCTCGCCTCAAACTGTTCTGAGCGATTAGTGACAAACTTCGGCCAGTTAGTCGCACCAGGAATCAATTCTTGCAGGTTCGCCATCATCTGACAGCCGTTACAGACGCCTAAACCAAATGTATCGGTACGCTGGAAAAATTGTTCGAACTGATCTCTCGCCCGGGCGTTGTGCAAAATCGACTTCGCCCAACCTTCCCCCGCACCAAGCACGTCCCCATAAGAAAATCCGCCACAGGCGATGAGTCCTACAAACTGACTCAGCTCAACTTTACCCGACAGGATCTCAGACATATGCACATCAACACTGGCGAAGCCTGCCTGATGAAACACAGCGCCCATCTCGACTTGGCTGTTAACACCCTGCTCGCGAAGAATGGCAACTTTAGGTCTGACCCCTTTCGCCATACTCTTTGTAATATAGGGCGCGGCAATATTCTCGGACACGTCGTAGCTTGTTAGTACTGACAAACCCGGATCCTTGCCGTCATCAATGCGGGCAAATTCTTCCTCTGCACAGGCTGGGTTATCACGTAGTTTTTGAATATTGAAACTTGTTTGTGACCAGCGGCGCTGCAGATTAGCTCGACTATCGATAAAACACTCTAGCCTGGACTTGCCGTCATCAACCAGAATTCTTATTTGTTGATCATCATTCTTCTTCGCGATGGGTGTGCAGGCGATGCCGGCTTGCTCGAATTGTTGAACCACCGTCTCGATATCGACATTAGAGATTTCGATTACGGCACCCAGCTCTTCATTGAAGAGTTCAGCAATCCTGTTAGCGGCAGTAGCTGCTTCAGAAACGTCTGAGGACAACTCACTCGGCAAACTCACATCCAAACCGACCCGACTCGCAAAGGCCATTTCAACCAGCGTCGCGAGCACGCCGCCGTCAGAACGATCATGGTAGGCATGAATTTTTCCTCGAAGCGCCTTGTCTTGCATTAAGCCGAAAAACGATTTCAATACGTCAGCATCGTCCACATCCGGACACTGATCACCAAATTGCTCGAAACACTGGGCAAGGATAGACCCGCCCATGCGCTTACGACCAAGGTCCAACAGCATGAGGGTCGTATTTGCTTCCAAACTTAGCTGCGGCGTTAAGGTGTTACGCACATCAACCACCGGTGAGAAGGCAGATATCACCAAGGATAGGGGCGAGGTTACCGATTTATTTTCACCGTTGTCCTGCCACTGCGTCTTCATTGACATCGAATCTTTACCCACGGGAATACAGATCCCTAACTTGGGGCAAAGATCCATACCGATCGCTGCTACTGCTTTGTAAAGATTGGCGTCTTCGCCAGGATGACCGACCGCCGCCATCCAATTGGCCGACAATTTCACATCTTCGATTCTTTCTATATTTGCTGCAGCGATATTCGTCAAAGATTCACCAACCGCCATCTTTGCTGAAGCAGTACTATCTAACAGGGCAAGTGGTGTTCGCTCTCCCATTGCCATCGCTTCACCAAAATAGCCGACATAGTCATTGGTTGAAATCGCCACATCCGATACGGGCACCTGCCAGGGACCAATCATCTGATCTCGGCTCACCATGCCGCCGACGGTACGGTCGCCAATCGTGATCAAGAAGTTCTTACTGGCCACGGTGGGATGACCCAGTACACGATGGATCGCTTCAGCGAGGTCCATCGAACTGTCGAGCGGTTTCACCGATACCGATCGGGTCACTGCGTCCTTATGCATGCGAGGCGCCTTGCCAAACAATACCGACATGGGCAAATCAATGGGGTTGGCATCCAACAAGGTATCTTTCACCAGTAAATGTTCGTCATTGATCGCTCGACCGACGACCGCGTAAGGGCATCGTTCACGTTCACAGATCGCTTCGAAGTCTTTCAGATCCGCCTCGGCGATCGCCAGCACATAACGTTCTTGCGCTTCGTTACACCAGATTTCCAATGGCGACATGCCCGGCTCGTCATTCGGCACAGCACGCAAATCGAATTGGCCGCCAACGCCGCCATCCTTCACGAGTTCGGGTAGCGCATTGGATAATCCGCCGGCACCCACATCGTGGATAAACTGAATCGGGTTCGCCGCACCTAATTGCCAACATTGATCAATGACCTCCTGACAACGGTGTTCAATTTCAGGATTGCCGCGCTGGACGCTAGCGAAATCCAACTCGGCTTTGGAACTGCCTGTCGTCATCGAGGATGCAGCACCGCCACCTAAGCCAATCAACATAGCCGGACCGCCTAAAACGATGAGTGCCGAGCCAACCGGAATTTCATGCTGATCAACATGATCGGCGCGGATGTTACCCATACCACCGGCAATCATAATCGGCTTGTGATAGCCCCTTATCTCACCGTCGAACTCCGCTTCAAAGGTGCGAAAGTATCCGCAGATATTTGGCCGGCCAAACTCATTGTTAAACGCGGCGCCGCCAACCGGACCCTTAATCATTATGTCCAGCGCACTGGCGATTCGATCAGGCTTACCCTGATCGGTTTCCCAAGCTTCGATTTGATCCGGAATCTTTAAGTTGGAAACCGTATAACCGGTAAGACCAACTTTAGGTTTTGAGCCTCGACCAACCGCACCTTCATCTCGAATTTCACCGCCCGAACCGGTTGCTGCGCCGGCAAAAGGTGAGATAGCCGTTGGATGATTATGTGTTTCTACCTTCATCAGAATATGAATATCTTGCGGATTGAACCCGTACTGCCGCGTTGTTGGGTCAGGATAAAATCGCTGCCCCGCATTACCGGCAATCACAGAGGCATTATCCTCATAGGCGCTTAGTACGTTTTCGCCATTGGTGGTTTTATACGTATTCACAATCATGTCCATCAAGGACAAACTTTGTGTCTCACCGTCCAACTCCCAACTGGCACGGAAGGTCTTATGCCGACAATGCTCTGAATTCGCCTGTGCAAACATCATCAGTTCAACATCATTAGGGTCTCGCCCTAATGATTGAAAGGCTTCAACCAAATATTCAATTTCATCTTCGGCGAGCGCCAAACCTAGTTCTTCATTGGCTCGCTCTAGCGCCACTTTGCCTTCATTAAGCAGTGGAATCGATGACAGGGCGCGGGGTTTGTCATGCCGGAATAACACATCTGCCGCATCAAAAGAAGGCATGACCATTTCGACCATGCGGTCATGGATAACAGTATCGAGCTGCTCAAGTTCGTCATCGGTTAAGTCGTTAGTTACATCAATATAAAAGGCAACCCCACGTTCAATGCGAACCAACTGATCTAAGCCGCAAATATGCGCGATGTCAGTGGCCTTTGAACTCCATGGCGAAATCGTTCCTGCACGGGGCACGACCAATCGAAGCAAATCACCCTCGGCGACCTCTCCTGCCGTTGACTGGGGACCATAGGTCAGCACCGATTGCAGTACTTTTTGACTTTCATCCGACAGTTCACTGGCGGACTCACAAGAAAGTTCACAAAAATGAACGAAGCGGGTCCGGATGGCGCGAACAGACGCAATATTTAGATCAGTGAAGAGTTTGTTAATTCGAAAATCTGACAAGGCTTGAGCGCCCTGTAAACGCAATATCATTTGTCGTTCCTCACTTGCATTCGTCGGGCCTTAAAAAAGTTGGACATTAAACTTGCTGCCGCTTGCGCACAAACGCCGGAGACAACATCGACCCTATGATTCAGGCCTGAATTTTCGAGCACATTTGTACTTGAACCTACCGCGCCGGCGCGGGGCTCGGTTGCACCGAAGATCAAACGCGCAATGCGCCCGTGCACCAACGCACCTGCGCACATGGTACAGGGTTCAATGGTCACATAAAGGTCGGCGTTGACAACGCGGTGATTCGCCACGGCTTTAGCCGCCTGGCGCAGCGCCACAATCTCCGCATGTGCGGTAGGATCATTTAGGGTAATGGTTTGATTGTAGCCTTCGCCGATAATCTCATTATCGAGCACTACTACGGCACCTATCGGTACCTCACCGACTGATTCAGCCTGGCTGGCAAGCGCTAACGCTCGCGCCATCCAAAACTCATCAGATTGCACCGTTTCAGTCATGAACGCGATCGTCTATTTGGCTGTCTATTCAATTATTGACCGGAATCATCATCGAGCAGGATATCGACACCGAGCTTGGTCGCCACTTCATCCAGTTGATCGGCAATCACACTCCAATCCATTTCATAGGGTACTTCAATTGATGCATCGGCTGAGAATGTCAGTTCACCACTCATCGGTGCCGCGGCGATATGGGTTTCCATGTCGACCACGTTGGCAACATGTGCCTCTAACGCCAGGGTCACATCGTGGACAATACCCGGCCGGTCCGGGCCAACAATATTCATCCCCAGCACACGGGTATTGGCGATCTCTTCAGTAATCTCAGCGGCTTCGACGGTACACACCACACCCTGCAGGTTTTGCAGCGCGAGTGTTAAAGCCTCTTCTTTGTCTGCAGCAATTTCGACACACGCAAGACCGGCAAACCTGCCAGCAAGCAAACTCATCTTGCTGTCGAGCCAATTACCGTCAAACTGGTTCACGACGTTGCTCACGCTACGAACCAATCCGGGCTTATCGGGCCCCATAAAGTGAATAACGAGATTTTGTTTCACCTGAATCTACTCCGGTTCGAATTTTAAGGTGCAAAAGGTGGATTTCGATATTTTATCACTGACCCACCGCTGAGCCTATAAGCAGTGCAGTGAAAAACGGATTTAGAATTTAAAAGGGACAGGCGACGCTAAACGCGAGAGAAAAGAGGGGGTAGTGAAGATAGAAAGTAAAGGTTGGTGGCACCGAGCTTGGTACCATCAACAGTTTAAAGCACTTGTTTCAAATAACGTTATTCAAAGCCGGTGAAGGTAACAAAGTTCTCGTTTTCTTCACGCACCGATTTTACGTCATTCGCTGCAAATTCAAAGTCAGGCCAACCCAACGCAATACACGTCATAATGGTCTGGTCATCAGGAATCTTCGCATGCTCTCTAACAACGGACGATTGCATAATGCCCTGACCGTTGATGACCGTACCCAAACCACGGGTCCATGCCGCTAAAACCAATCCATACACAGCAGCACCCAAATCGAAATGACATATCGTGTCATGCTCCATCGACTTCTCACAGGTCATGACAATCGATACCGGCGCATCAAACTGGCGAAAACCACGCATGACCCAGTCTTGGCGTTTTTCGGCATCTTCTCTGGCAATACCCATCACAGCAAAAAGCTGCTTTGCAATATCAACTTGTCGCTGGCGATAAGCACCTTCGTAGCCGTGATTCATTTTGATTTCCCGGTCAACATTGGCGCCGGACATCATCTTCGCTGTATTACCTTCGCGAATACGTTCTAGTGGCTCGCCCGTCACAACATGGAAGAACCAAGGCTGAGTATTCATCGACGACGGTGCACCTTTGGCAACCCCGATGATCTCGGCGATTAATTCTTTAGATACGGGCTTATCCTGGTAGCCGCGAATACTACGACGTTCTTGCACGAGTGTGTCTAGCGCACTAGCTTCCATATAACATCTCACAACGGGGTTTAAAAAAAAGGAAATTACAGGAAACCCAAACCACAAATCAACCTACATCACTGATCGCAATGTAGGGACTAAGTTCACAATGTAGGGTTTCTTTAACGAGGCAAGTTACGTTCGTCCAGCGAACCGTATTGATCATCCAATCATCGCCGTAAATCACATTGCGAATAATCGTTTTGGTCTTCTAGCGGATTCCGCCGCGCGATCTTTGCAAGGACGAGCACGGGGTCAATCTTCGCATGCAATGCTGTGTTCAGAGGCTTTAAAGATCAACGTTATAGCCGAGTTGTTCATAATTCTTACTACACCCCTGTTGCAAGATATCTACAAGCATAAGCAAATTAATCATTTCCTTTTAATCTCAATTGACTTTATTGTCGATGCATCGGTTCCACAATACGGACCGGCATGGCCAGTAGAACAGGTCAATAAGGAGATATCGTTTATGGACACAGTCGTTATATTGGGCGCTGGTACGCCCAATGGCGTAGGTGGCGCGTTAGCCAGACGATTTGCGAGCGAAGGTTTGCACGTTGTCGTATCGGGTCGCACGCAGGAAAAAGTCGATACTACAGCACAAGAAGTGGTTTCTGCTGGCGGCAGCGCTGAGGGCTTTCAGGCAGATGTGACATCTGAACCAGACCTCGATGCCCTTTTTGCACATGTCGCATCAACAGGCAATCCGGTCGCGGCAGTTGTGTTTAACGCAGGCAGCAACATGCCTATCCCGTTCGAAAAAATTACCGCTGAGGAATTCGAGTCCTATTGGCGCATTGGTTGTTTGGGCGCGTTCCTAACCGCAAAACGCGCCATGCCTGTTTTAGCTAAACAAGGTGCAGGGTCATTGCTCTTTACCGGCGCGTCAGCATCAATGCGCGGTCGACCGAACTTCAGTCATTTCGCCTCAGCCAAAGCGGGACTACGCAACTTAGCCCAGGCGTTAGCGCGCGAATACGGGCCGCAGGGTGTACACGTGGCACACATCATTATTGATGGCGTCGTGAACGGTGACATCGTTCAAGGCAGGTTTGGCGGATACATAGACTCACTGGGCGAAGATGGCGCATTAGCACCTGATGCTATCGCCGAAACATTCTGGTCAGTGCATACTCAGCATCGATCGGCGTGGACACAGGAAGTTGATCTGCGACCCTACAAGGAAACTTGGTAGTCGTCGCGTTGCTTCGATGATTGTTTCAATAATTGTTTCAATGATTGTTTCGATAGTTATTTCAATTGTTATATCAGCACTTGCGGCGTGCGAATGAGTCTGCAATAAAGTGAGCGTCGGATATTTTCAAACGATGGTGTGGTAAGAACTTTGATTCGAAAGAAAACATTTCTAACTTCAGTGATTGATGAGAGCGAATAATGGGCCACCAACAATTAATTAATGTTGCAAGAAAAATTCTACCTGAGCTAAGTGAACGCAGTGGCGAGATCGACGCTTTGCGACAGATCCCGCAAGATCTTGCGGACAAAATGGCAGCCGAAGGGTTCTATCGAATTTGTACGCCGGCGCAACTTGGCGGCCTGGCACAGGACCCCAATACGCTGTACGAGATTTGCGAAACGCTAGCCAGTGCCAATGGCTCTGCTGGCTGGTGCATCTTTATCGGGTCAACCTCGCAATACCTTTTAGGCGCCTTAGCGCAGGAACAACAGCACGAAATGATGACAGACATCAACGTCATTACCAGTGGCGTGTTTGCCGATATGGGCACTGCCCTGTACGAAGAGCGCGACAATAAACCCGGCTACTTAATCAATGGCCACTGGCGCTGGGGCTCAGGCTGCCGCAATGCGGCTTGGATATCCGGCGGCATACATGAAATCGACGGCAACGGCGACGCGCATCAAAGTACCGGCTCTGTGCTTACGCGGGTATTTTTTAAGCCCGAAGAAATCGAAATTCTCGACAACTGGCATGTATCAGGGATGCGAGGATCAGGCTCAAGCGACTATCGCGTCGAAAATGTTTGGGTACCGGCGGCACGCATGGCGTCATCCATTGAACAAACTGAGTTACGACATCTGCCTATTTATCGCTATCCAAAATTTGCCTTGCTGGCTTTACCCATCGGCGCAATAACCCTCGGTATGGCCCGCGCATCAATCAATGAAGTGATTAAAATTGCCAATCAAAAAACACCTCAGGGCAGCCGGCGCACGCTGGCGCATCGCCCTGGCCTACACAGAGACATCGGTGTCGCAGACTCGAAACTGTCCGCGGCGAGAGAATACCTGTATGCGTTAAGCGAAGAGGTCTGGCAACATTGTCAAACAAAAGAGCCTACTGTGCAGCAACGCCAAAAACTCAGAGCAGCGAACGTACACGCCGTCAACACGGCAGTAGACGTCATCGATAAGATGTACACCCTTGTCGGTGGCACCTCTGTGTTCGAAACGTCATGTTTACAACAACATTTTCGAGACGTTCACGTTGCAACTCAGCACATGATGGTTGGCGAACCGGTGATGGAATTGGCTGGACGAGTGCTGCTTGGACTCGATGATGTTGCACCGGGGCTTTGATGCAGTTTGAGTGCATGCCCACCTAAATTTAGAGTTTTATAAGCAAATAATCACTTTTCATTCGTCACGCCTCTTACACTTGCCGTAATTAACCTATAGGGTGGTCACTAATTGACCAATATGTGAGACTGCCCTTGTATATTAGACTTATCTGCACAGCTGTACTTTCTATTGCACTATCCCTCACCACCCTCGGCTGCATGGCGGATGCCGAATCTGGACTCCCTGTCATTGCAATTACCAAAATTAGAGCCCCCGTTAATGACAACTATCGCGGCTCTCGAGTTAACGCTAAGCAAGAAAATTTCCAGACCATGCTTGAGACGCAAATGACTCAGGTCGGTCGCTTTAAAATTATCGAGCGAAACAGAGTGGACGAAATTTTAGCGGAGCAAGGCCTGAACAACGAGTTTGGCGATGCACAGACTGCAGGTGGCGGGTTTAATGTCGGCGCTGTGGATTATTTAGTGTATGGCGCCATAACAAAACTTGGGCAGAGAGAAAAAACGATAGCAACCGGCTCTTTCACCAGCGTTTCACAGATCACCGAGTTTAGCGTTGATATTAAGGTAGTCGATGCATCTACCGGCGAAGTACGTAAAGCTGAGTCTGTGTCTGTTGAGCGTAAAACCGCTGGCGGCGTAGCAACTGGCAGCTTCGCTTCAGTGAGCGGTCCGAGCGATCCACTATCAGATATTCAGCGCGTTGCTGCGAAAAAAGTCGCGGCGCTCATCGCTACAAGCATCTTCCCGATCGAGGTCGTAAAAGGCGGTGACATCATCTACCTGAACTACGGCAGCGCCATCTTGGATGAGGGCGATATTGTCAGCGCGTATAGCTTAGGAGAGGCCCTCATAGATGAAGCCACAGGTATTAATCTCGGTTCCGAACAGGAGTTCCAGGGAGATCTAAAGGTTACTCAGGTCAATGCCAAGTTCAGTAAAGCAAAACTAATGAGTGGCACCGCACCGTCGAAAGGCAGCATTATTATTATAAAAACAAAAGCCTCTGAAAACACCTCATCAAACGGCAACGCGGCTAATGCCAAGCGCGGCCGAAAAATATAAAAAGGATAAAAATGAGAAATACGAAAATCGCGTTAATATTATTTTGGGGACTGGTTGCAGTCTTAAGCTCAGCTTTGGCCATTGCGCAAAGCAATAAACCGATCGTTGCCGTGGGTACCTTCGAGAGCTCATTTAGCAACTACGACACACGCAATATCCAGACAGCTATTGAAACAGCACTGTCTAAAACGCAGAAATTTTCTTTAATGGAGCGTGGACGTCTTGATCAACTGCTTGCCGAACAAGGGATGAGCGCGGGAGGCATTGTTGGCGGTTCCGGACAAATCGGTGGCTTTGATGGCGTTGATTACCTAATTTACGGTCGTGTCACACAACTAGGCTTAGAAGCTAAGAACCTGTTCATTATGAGTGCCTGTGAGGCCAAACTGGGCATCGATATTCGCGTGGTTGATGTCAGAACAGGCGAGATTCGGCTGAGCGAAACGTTGCAACAGGATGATCAGGTGAATACATCTGACTCAGAATCAGATCCCTGCAGAGGTGTCGGCATATCAGCCTACGATAACCTGACCGCCAGCACGGCGCGTCTGCTGGCGGAGAAACTGACGCAGAGTCTGTTCCCAGTCAAACTCGCTAAGGTTTCCACAAACGAAGTTTATTTAAACTACGGCGAGACATTCCTCAATCAAGGCGAAATCCTTAAGGTCGTTTCCTTAGGCGGCGGTTTTGAAGATCCGGATACGGGTGAGATTATTGGTGCTGAGGAAGAGCTTCGCGCAGTGATTCGGGTGACTCAGCTTCGCCCCAAATACTCAATTGCCGAGATTATGCTTCAATCCGGAGAACTCAGTGTGGGCGATGTTGCAAACAGGATGTCAAAAAAATCTCAACAATCTGCCAGCAAAATAGTTAAGTCCTGCAAAAGTGCGGATAAAAGTATGAAAAGGTCTTGTAAGAAAGCTGGCTCTAAATGTGACAAAGCAACTCAGAAAAAAATCACGGCGTGTACTCTGAACTAAGCAAAAGCATCTTCTCATTGCATCGCAATGCCCAAGGGTTTCTTGTCGCAGACGTTGACGTTCACTCAGCGCCATAGGCACTTGTTTGTCTGACGTAAAGACTGCAGTATCAACGCCTATATTTTTAATTCGGGGAACATAATGCGAGCAGTTGGACTAATGGTACATGGAGGTCCTGAGGTTTTGCAGGTAGTGGATGTGCCCGCTGTTGAGGCAGGCCCAGGCCAGATTCGAATACGCAATTACGCGGCAGCGGTCAATCCTACAGATGTTGTTGGCAGAAACGGCATGCGCGCTGAAGTACAGAAAAAAGACCCACCACCCTACGTGCCTGGAATGGATGCCGCAGGAATCGTCGATCAAATTGGTGAAGGTGTCACAACGGGCATCAAAGTCGGCGATCGCGTCATGGCGATGGTCGTGCCAGACGCCACCCATGGCGCTTATCGAGAACAAATTGTGTTAGATCAAAGAGCTGTTGTGCGCGCACCCGCCAATACCACTCACGTCGAAGCCTGCACATTACCGATGAATGCCCTTACCGCAAGGCTGTCACTGGATTTACTGGGACTCGAGTCTGGCCAAACACTTGCTGTCACAGGCGGACCTGGTGCTTACGGCGGTTACGTCATTCAGCTGGCCAAGGCTGATGGCTTAGTGGTCATTGCAGACTGCGCAGAATCGGATCGAGCCTTACTACAGTCACTGGGTGCCGATATCATCGTCAGTCGAGGCGACGGTTTTGCAGCCAAAATACGTGAACACTTTCCCGACGGCGTCGACGGCCTTGCCGATGGCGCATTACTCAATGAACTTGCTATTGATGCAGTAAAAGACGGTGGCAGCTTCACCGCTATTCGAGGCTTCAAGGGCGAACAACAAAGAGATATCAAATTCACCGCCACGTGGGTGACGCGTTACGACGGCGCCTATGAAAAACTCGACCTGCTAAGAGAACAGGTTGAACAAGGCGTACTGACCCTTCGGGTCGCTGACTCGGTCGCAGCTGAAGATGCCAGCATCGCTCACGAACGACTTGAGCGCGGCGGCACACGTGGACGCATGGTGATCGAGTTTTAACGTTTGAGCATTGAATGAACTTTCATTAGACTGCCGCACGTCTTACTCAACGAACAACGAGAAAATCTATGATTGCACTAAAAAAAGCGGGCGTCATTGGCCTGTGGTTACTGTTGATATTAACCACCGCCATTGTTACCGCAGCTGTTAAGCAACGTTCTGCGGATGGTCCGAACCGGGTTTTTTCTGGCGGCGCGTTAGTCACAGGCAAACTTTATAGCGGCGTCGAACCGAACTGGAGCTTTGTTAACGACATTGACACGCTCGAACTGCAATTGCTCAATCCAGAACAGTCTCGACGAATTTGGACCGCATCTGTTGATGGAAAAATATACGTATGGTCGGGTTATATGAACAGTACGGTGGGCAAGCTTTGGAAGAGTTGGCCGGCCCAAGCTGAGCAAGATGGTCGCGCCGTTGTGCGGATTGATGGCGTGCGCTATGAACGTCAGCTGGTGCGCATTACCAGTGGCGCAGGCCTCGAAGCGTTGACCGCGCTAATGAACGATAAGTACGGATCGGCAGCGACACCGGCAGTCATTGATTCAGGTGATCTGTGGCTGTTTGAAGCCGCGCCAAGAACGACAGAGGGAGCACAATAATGAAAAATTTATATGCACGTATCGCCATTGTCGTCGCCGTAACCGCACTGAGCGTATGGTTCATACCCGGCATTGATGACGCCGTTGAATTCTTTTTCCAGATTGTGGTTCTGATCGCTTCGAGCTAACGCCGCGGCGATCAGCCGATCGGTTGCTGAATTGAATACAAGTGAGCGAGCGGTCGTCCTTCGATCGCTCTGCTCAAGCGGCCCTCCTATTTTGCATGACCCGATCTAGTCGGTGCTCTGTAAGCAGCAAATTATTCCCACTCAATCGTTGCTGGCGGCTTGCTGGAAATATCATAGGTGACCCGTGATATGCCACTGATCTCATTGATGATACGCGTTGATACACGCTCGAGGAATTCATAGGGTAGGTGCGCCCATCTGGCGGTCATAAAGTCGATGGTTTCAACCGCACGCAGCGCAATCACGTATTCATAGCGGCGCGCGTCGCCAACGACACCAACGGACTTAACCGGTAGGAAGACAGCAAAGGCTTGGCTGGTTTTATCGTACAGATCTGCGGCACGCAGCTCTTCGATGAAAATATGATCCGCCTGTCTCAGCAGGTCAGCAAATTCTTTGGATACTGGCCCAAGTATTCTTACACCAAGACCGGGTCCTGGAAACGGATGCCGAAAAACAATTTCATGGGTCAAGCCGAGCTCAAGGCCAATCTTTCGTACTTCGTCTTTAAACAACTCTCGCAATGGCTCAACGAGCGTTAACTTCATGTAGTCAGGCAGCCCGCCGACATTATGGTGAGACTTAATAACGTGCGCCTTACCGTCCTTGTTACCCGCTGACTCGATTACGTCTGGGTAGATCGTTCCCTGCGCAAGAAAGTCTGCATGCTCGATCTTGGCGGATTCTTCATCGAACACATCAATAAAGGTGTTGCCAATGATTTTCCGTTTCTCTTCAGGGTCGCTGACGCCAGCCAAGCGAGTCAGGAATTTTTCTTCGGCATCAACCGTGATGATTTCTAAATCAAATACATTGCTAGAGCCTTTACCTAGCAGTTCAATGACCTGATCTGCTTCGTTCAATCGAAGCAGGCCGTTGTTCACAAAGACACAGGTCAGTTGATTACCAATCGCGCGCGATAACAATGCAGCGACGACAGAGGAGTCGACGCCGCCAGAGAGACCTAAGATGACGCGCTTATCGCCGACCTGCTCGCGTACCTGCGTGATGATGTCGTCAACAATATTGGCAGGCGTCCAGAGACATTCGCAACCACAGATGTCTTTTAAGAAGCGCTGCATGATCAGTTCGCCCTGCAAGGTGTGATTCACCTCGGGATGAAACTGCACACCGTAAAAGCCTCTCGACTCATCGCACATGGCGGCGAATTCGGTTGTTTCGGTACTGGCCAGTTTGGTAAAGCCGTCAGGTAGCGCAACAACCTTGTCGCCGTGACTCATCCAAACGTCTAGATAGCGACCTGACGCATCCGTGCCATCTTCAATATCGGTCAGCAGCTTGCCTTCGGACTGAACGTTGACTCTGGCATAGCCAAACTCTTGCTCGTCGGAGCCTTCAACCTTGCCTCCCAACTGGATCGCCATAGTTTGCATGCCGTAGCAAATACCGAGGATGGGCACACCCAGCTCAAATATATGCGGAGGTGCTCGGTGGGTATCATCGCGGGTGACGGACTCGGGTCCGCCCGAGAGAATTATGCCGTTGGGTGCGAAGTCGTCCACCGACGCTTGCGTCATGTCGTACGGACGGATTTCACAATAGACGCCTGTTTCCCTTACTCGTCGTGCAATAAGTTGGGTGTACTGTGACCCAAAGTCGAGAATCAGGATCCTTTCGGCGTGGATATTGTGCGGTGAAGCGGTTAGATCGTTGAGCGCTTTTACGTCTGAGTCAGTCATAGATTATCGGCACATCTTTTAGCGATGTCGCAAAGATTCGCATTATACCTACACGCTCTGCATATGCGAGTTTGGTGTTTAAAAAGGCCCGTAAAAATGCGCGCGGCAACCGACTAGCTACTTCGCTTATCAGCACCGATTGCTGACTTATGCAGCAAAGACTGTTGAGCTGATATGACAATAGGTATGATGCTACCTATGGATAACAGCATTTCAAATCGTGAGATCTTCTCCGTTGCCGATCTGACCAAGTCAGCTCGGCGACTGCTCGAAGGCGAATTCCCCAATATCTTCGTCGAGGGTGAAATCTCGAACTTCTCAGTGCCCGCCTCCGGACATTGGTATTTCACCCTGAAAGATCAAAAGGCGCAGCTTAAATGCGCCATGTTTAAAGGCCGTAATCGTCTTATTCGATTTGTACCGCGAAACGGTATGCAGATCATTTTGCGCGGCAAGGTCAGTCTCTATGAGGGCCGAGGCGATTTCCAAATGATCGGCGAGTTCATGGAAGAAGCCGGTGATGGCGCCTTACGGCACGCTTTCGAAAAATTGAAGCTACAACTCGCAGCCGAAGGTCTGTTCGCGCCTGAGGCAAAAAAGGCCATACCCGCAATGATCCAACACCTTGGTGTTATTACTTCGCCAACGGGCGCTGCGATCAGAGACGTGCTGCATGTACTAAAGCGGCGTTTTCCTGCCATGGAAGTCACTGTTATCCCCACCGCTGTGCAAGGGGAAGATTCCGTACGCCAAATCGTCGAGAGTATCGCGTTCGCCAATGATTGGGGTGCTGAAAAGTTTGATGCACTGCTACTCACACGCGGTGGCGGCTCGCTGGAGGATCTTTGGTCGTTCAATACAGAACCTGTCGCAAGGGCCATTTTTAACAGTGATCTACCGATCGTTGCCGCCGTTGGACATGAGACAGATGTCACCATCGCCGATTTTGTCGCTGACCTGCGTGCACCAACCCCCTCTGCGGCAGCTGAGGTCATCAGCCCCGACATTGATGTTTGGCAATCAAGGTTGAGCGGTCTCGAATCACACTTAATTCGTATCGGCCGGCAAACTCAAACAGCGTTGGCACAGCGCATTACGCACTTACAGAAACGCCTGCGACATCCCGGTCAACGTCTGCAAGATTGGCATCAACGCTTGGATGATTTGGAAGCCAGAATCACCGGTGGTTTACGGCAGCAGTTTGCCGGCCAATCTTTTAACGAGACGGCACTGAGACTGACCGCGGCGATGGAGCAAACCTTATCGAAACAGCAAACACGCTTTGCGGTTTCTGCCAGTCGATTAAAGAGCCCTGTAAAAGATATACAGCTGCAACAAAGTGAACTTGGCTCATTACAACAACGACTCGAAACCCAGCGAGCAGGCTTTCTGAAGAACGCATCGCAGGATTTCGACACTGTTACACAACGCCTCGAAGCTGTCAGCCCACTAAAAACCCTGCACCGAGGATACGCGATGGTCCTTGCGAAGGACCATGAGGGCAACCGAGTCATCCTCAAAGACAGCCGCGACATGAAGGAAGGCGACCAGGTCGATACGCAACTAGGGCGTGGTTCATTCCGCTCTACCGTCACGTCAACGTCAACTGACTCCATCGTGGCGGACATTATCCCGACGACTGAAGAAGACAAAAACGGAAACCCAGCATCATGAAACACGTTGTCGCCCGCCTTGTTTCGATGACCTTATTCGGTTTTTGCCTAATCACTAGTCAAAACAGCGTCGCACTACCGCAACACTCGCCGGTACCCGGCGGGGTCGCGGTCATTAAAATCGATAAGGGTGCAAAAGACGTTACGTACAACAAGCGTCAGGTGATGATGATTGAAGCCAATGATCAGTCCTACGCAATCGTCGGTATTGCCTTGAGTGCATCCGCCGGCAGCCACACGTTACACGTTGATGGCGAGCAGCAGTCGTTCGATGTTGAACCCAAAAGTTACAAAGAACAGCGACTAACCATTACCAATAAGCGCCAAGTAAACCCTTACGAGAAAGACCTCGATCGTATCGCAGCAGAACGAAAGGAAATGAACGCGGTGTTTCGCTCCTTTGCTCGCACCCCAAAACAAACCGCGGCAAGCCGAGCTGACTTCGCCCTGCCGGTTAAAGGTCCTATCTCTAGTCCATTCGGTTTGAAGCGGTTCTTTAACGATCAGCCAAGAAATCCGCACAGTGGTTTGGATATCGCAGCGGATTCTGGCGTTGCCATTTCTGCTGCTGCGCAAGGGCGTGTTGCCGCGACGGGCCATTATTTTTTCAATGGCAATACGGTTTTAATCGACCATGGTCAGGGACTCATCACCATGTATTGTCATATGAGTGAAATCGATGTTGCGGTGGGAGATGAACTTAAAGCGGGTGACAAGATTGGCGCAGTGGGCATGACCGGACGTGTAACGGGTCCTCATCTACATTGGAGTGTTAGCTTGAACAACAGCCGCGTTGATCCAAATTTGTTTCTTTCAGCTTCGCCTGAATAAATGCGCGAGAAAAGAAGCGTGTTCTAACGCTTCTTGTTTTTCTTGTTCTTCTTAAGCTTTTTGGTATGACTGCTGACTTCCGTCTTCTTTCGATTGGCTTGCCTGTCCGTCATCTCGCTTTTCTTGTCCTGAAAAGGATTCTCAGACGTCTTAAATTGAATTCGAATGGGCGTACCTTCCAGCTTCAGTACCTTTATAAAACGGTTCTCGAGGAAACGTCGATAGGAATCAGGAATACCCGCCGTCTGATTACCGTGGATAACAATGATGGGTGGATTACTGCCGCCAACATGCGCATAACGTAATTTGACTCGTCTACCGTTAACCATCGGTGGTTGGTGTTCTTTCACAGCGTCTATCAAAATGTCATTCACGACGCGGGTTTGAACTTTGCGGGTAGCAGATTCATAAGATTTATGGATCGACTTATAGATAAGGCCCACACCGGAACCGTGTAGCGCAGAGATAAAATGTGTCGAGGCAAAGTCGATGAAGGTCAATCGCCGTTCCAACTCTCGCTTCACATGATTTTTCTGATCGAGCTCGGTGCCGTCCCACTTATTAACCGCAAAGACCAGCGCTCGACCCGCATCAAGAATGTGACTTAGAATATGTAAATCCTGATCGACAATACCTTCTCTGGCATCAATCATCAGTATCACAACATTCGCGTTTGAGATCGCATCGAGGGTTTTAATAATCGAAAACTTCTCGACCTTCTCTTTGATTTTACCGCGACGACGTACGCCCGCGGTATCAATAATTGTGTAAGCGCGCCCTTCCCGTTCATAGGGAATGTAAATACTATCGCGTGTTGTGCCCGCTTCATCAAAAACGACCACGCGGTCTTCGCCTAAAAGACGATTTACTAACGTCGATTTACCCACATTCGGTCGGCCCACAACAGCGATCTTAATGCCGCCGTTAGCAGGTGCAGACTCAGATTCAAGCAAGGCTACTTGTTTGATGACGGGATGTTCAGCAATGACATCATCGATGAGCTGACGTGTACCATTACCATTGCTGGCGGAAATAAACAGGGCTTCGCCAAAACCTAATTTTGTAAATTCACCGGCAACATAGTCAGGGTTTTTCCCATCAATCTTGTTACCGACAAGCAGTACATCGCGATTCTGACCACGCAGCATCTCTGCAATGGCCTCATCACCGGCAGTACGACCATCTTTGGCATCGACTATAAATAAGACGAGGTCCGCCTCTTCAATGGCATACAAAGCCTGATCAGCCATCGGACCATCGATGCCATCTTCATCACCGGTTAGTCCACCGGTATCGACAACGATATAGTCAAAATCACCCATCGCCCCTTTGCCATATTGTCTGTCTCGGGTGAGACCCGAAAATTCAGCGACAATGGCGTCACGGGTGTGCGTCAATCGATTAAAAAGCGTGGACTTACCAACGTTAGGCCGGCCTACCAGCGCTATGACAGGAATCATGTTATTGCACTATCTCAAACGCCGATAAGCGCCCACTATTACCCATAGTGTAGATTCGACTTCCATCAACAACAGCGGGACTATTGAGTCCCTTACCATCAACCTTTGCTCGCGCGACGAAACGTCCGTCCGACTGCGCAATAATATGTAGATACCCTTCAAAATCACCCACAGCGATATAACTACTTATCGCAACCGGTGCCGTGATGTCCCGATACAATAAGCTATCGTTCGACCAAATTTCCTTACCATTATCCTCATCGTGCGCAACCACAACACTATCCTCACGAGAGACATAGATATTACCGAAGCCCATACCGAGGCCACTGAAGCTTGAAGACTCCTGGGTCCAAACCGGTCGACCGCGACTAGCCAGATCGAGCGCCACGACATTGCCCTGATAGGCTACGACATAAAGTCGAGAATTATCGAGCACCATTTCACCATCAATATCGATGAGTTTTTCGAGGTCTGACTTACCCTGAGCGACCGCGATTCTCTGGTCAATAACCGCTAATCCACGTGCTTTATCAAGGACCACAACGCGTCCATTGGCAAATGCTGCGACAACAAAGTCAGCGATGATCGGCGTGCTTGTGCCACGCAATGTCAAACTTGGTTCGCTAGTAGAATAAAGCCACAATCGCTCGCCAGCCAACGCTTCATAACCCGCAACCTTACCGTCTATCGTCTGGGCGACAACGAGCTGATCTTTCGCTTGAGGTGGCGCGAGCACTTCACTGGTCGTTTTCGCGCGCCAAGCCAAACTGCCGTCACTTTGATTCATAGCAACAATTTCACCGGCTGCAGAACCAACAAGTACGAGGTCTTCTCCAACGCCTACGCCACCCGTGATGGTGTCGGATGAATTTGAAAAGGCAATTTTTCGTTCATCCTTCGAATAGAACGATTTGATATTCAGCTTCCAAATCTCTTCGCCTGTTCTGGAATCCAAGGCTTTAACTGTTCCATCTGCGGCGGATGCAAATACGCGACTACCTGAGTAGTCAGGCACTAGCTTAATCGCCCGATCTTCAGCGCCACGACCAATATCAACGCTCCAAAGTTTTTTTAATTCGAGCGATGCGTCAATATCGGCAAGCTCGTTTGGCACACGCACTTCAACCTCATCGTCGCCACCGAACCAACTACAACCGGTTGCAAGCAGGGCAATAAAGATTAACAGCGCATAATTGCGGATGTGACTCATTCAGACTCCTCAGGAGCGGACGTATCATCACTGTCGTCGACAGCAATCATCGTCTTCGGTGCGACCAGGTCATCTAACTTCATTTGCGTCATGGGTCGCTTGTTTTGCTGCGCATTAACTGCACGCTGATAAGCTTCTCTGGCCTCATCAGACTTGTCCATTGCCAACAGTACATCGCCTCGCAACTCTTCATATGACGCTTCATGTCCAGTCGAATTCGTCTCGTCGAGCTGCGCTAAGGCAGCTTCATTTTTACCCTGGCCGTGCAAAACTCTGGCAACACGAATACTCGCAATCGCCTTTATCTTCTCTTCAGGGTCATTCGCCAAAACCCACTCGAGTTCTTTTAGTCCAGCATCTAGGTCACCACTTTGAACATAGATCTTGGCAATATGCATCGCTGCAAAATGTGAATAGACCGTGCCGCTATATTCCTGCTTCAGCTCTTGCGCTATAAACTGACCTGTAGAGAGGTTTTCCTCACTCAGTTCGTCAAGCGGGCTAATGGTTACAGCTGCAATCAGGTCTTCATATTTGGCCGATGCCGCCTCAGCGGTTTCGCGAGTCTGTGTTTCCCAAGTTCTAAAGCCAAACACGATAGATAGGACAACAATGATACCCACGACAAGGAATGTGCCATTGTCTTCAAACCATCGCTTTATGGCTTCAACCTGTTCGTCTTCTGTTACATCTGCCACCGGGGAAAACTCCTTAAAATACGACGTTGCCTAGAAATTCATCCAGACTATCAGCGGTTATAGACTCCTGTTCGCCACCTTCGTTCAGGCGTTTTACAGTAATCGTGTTATTTGTTGCTTCATCCTCACCAATAATCAGCGCGAGAGTTGCATTGGACGCATCGGCTTTTTTCAATTGTGCTTTAAACTTGCCGTCACCACAGTGTACTAGTGTACACAGCTGTGGATAAGTACTTCGTACAGATTCCGCTACGCGTAGCGCCATCTGTCTCGCTTCAGCACCGATCGAAGCTATATAGATATCCGTTTTAGCACCGGCTTGTTGGTTCGATTCAAGCATCAATGCCAGGCGATCCAAACCCATGGCGAATCCTACACCGGGCGTGGCTTTTCCACCAATTTGCTCGACTAAACCATCGTATCTGCCACCGCCGCAAACCGTACCTTGAGAACCCAAGCTATCGGTAACCCATTCAAATACTGTTTTGTTGTAGTAATCCAGACCACGCACAATCGTCGGATTAATCGTGTATTGGATACCACACATATCAAGCTGCTGACATAAACCTTCGAAATGCGCTTTCGATTCATCATCAATATAGTCAGATAGCACCGGCGCACCCTTCAATAAGCTCTGGGTATGCTCGACTTTGCTATCAAGAATTCGCATCGGGTTCGTTGTCAGTCGACGCAGGCTATCTTCATCGAGCTCAGTTTTCACCGTCTCTAGATAGGTCACCAAAGCGGTCTTGAAGGCTGTTCGCGCCTCAGCACTACCAAGCGTGTTGAGTTCCAACCGAATCGCATCATCCACACCGAGTAGCTTCCACAACCGAGCACACATCAATAGGATTTCTGCGTCAATGTCCGGTCCGTCCATGCCGAAGCATTCAACACCAATTTGTTCAAAGCCTCGATAGCGGCCTTTTTGCGGACGTTCATAACGGAACATTTGACCTGAATACCAAAACCGTTGGACTTGATTGAATAACAAACCATGCTGAAGCGCATATCGCACAGCGCCAGCGGTTCCTTCTGGTCGCATGGTAACGCTCTCGCCGTTACGGTCGTCGAAGGTATACATCTCTTTTTCGACCACATCAGTGGCCTCGCCTACTGCCCGTTTGAACAGTTGGGTTGACTCTAATATGGGCAAACCAATTTCACGGTAACCGTAGCTGCCGAAAACTTCCCGGCACTTATCTTCAATCAGCCGGAAGGTTTCTTTTTGTTCCGGCTGCAGATCTTGCATACCGCGCAATGCCTGAATTTTCTGGTTCTTATCCTGCTTACCCATCAGGACCTATGCCTCACCAACATTTAACGTTTTAGCTTCAGCAGCTTCAAGCGCCTGCTTATCAGCAACGCGGGTGCGAATCATTTTTTCCAAATGGTCAACGAGATTGTCATTTGAAATCTTATGGTCTGGCTTGCCTTCCGAATAGATAAGATTACTGGGGCTTGCGCCTGTGAGACCAATATCTGCCTCTTTGGCTTCGCCAGGACCATTTACGATGCAACCAATGATGGCAACATCAAGCGGTGTCGTAATGTCTTCGACCCGTCTCTCGAGTTCGTTAATTGTACTGATCACATCAAAATTCTGTCTCGAGCAACTAGGACAAGCTACAAAGTTAATGCCTTTGCTGCGCAATTTGAGACTCTTCAGCAGATCAAAACCGACCTTAATCTCTTCAACAGGGTCTGCCGCTAGCGAGATTCGAATGGTGTCGCCAATGCCTTGCATCAACAACATGCCGAGACCCGCGGCCGATTTAACGGTACCCGATCTCAAACCACCCGCTTCGGTGATGCCTAGATGCAGTGGCTGGTCAATCTGCGAGGCAATACCTTGATAGGCTTCGATCGTCATAAAGATATCTGAAGCTTTTAAGCTCAGTTTAAAATTGTGAAAGTCTTCTTTGTCTAACAATTCGATATTACGCATCGCCGATTCGATCATCGCCGTTGCGTTGGGTTCTTTGTATTTACGCAGCAGATCTTTACCTAAAGAACCGGCATTGACACCGATACGTATCGGAATATTCTTATCTTTGGCTGTTCCAACAACGGCTTTGACACGCTCTGCGTTACCAATGTTACCGGGGTTAATGCGCAAACAATCTACACCTAACTCGGCTACCTTCAGAGCAATTTTGTAATCAAAGTGAATGTCGGCCACTAAAGGGACATTCACTAGCTTGCGAATTTCACCGAAAGCGTCGGCCGCGTCCATACTGGGAACGGACACACGCACGATATCAGCACCCACATCTTCTAGTCGTTTAATTTGAGCGACAGTTGCGGCGACATCACAAGTTTCCGTATTCGTCATGCTCTGAACAGCAATAGGCGCATCGCCACCCACGGGCACATTGCCCACCATGACTTGACGCGACACACGCCGCTTAATTGTTGATTCAGTTTTCATTTTGATCTCGTTGTCCAATTTGTGGACCGTACGTATATTCGGGGTTTAACAATGTATGCCTTTGCTTCAACGCGGCACACAATTACTTAGCTAGCCTTCACCTACTCGCACCTTTGCGGTATTGTCAGATTTCGTGCTTTGCGATAGATTTACCCGTTCACCATTAAACGCCATCGTCACTGCCGGCGCGTTGCCAAACAGAACGTCGAAGGGCGCTTTACCCAGCACCGTCAAATCATCGCCTTGTCGACCAAGATCGCCAAAGATCGCATCGCCGTCTGCATCCTCAACCTCAACCCAACATTCGTCAGCGAAGGTGAAATGTAATTCCTCGTCACCACCCGCACTGACGCTAATGAAGCGGGTACCATCAATTATTTCTCTGCCAACCGAGACTAACTTGCCAGAATCAGATTCAGTCACTGTGTTGTTCTGCAATGAGGACGAGAGGTCCAATGAAAAACTTTGAGAGCTATCAACGTCGACATTCTCATCTGGCCTCGTTTGCAAACTGCCTTCGAGATCAGAGGCTGACGTATCTTCGGCCAACATATCAACAGCCGTCTTATCGGCCTGCGCCAGCGAGGTGTCGGCGGCATCCGTAAGCGCCAGCGCTGCTTCACCATAGTCCGCAAAAACACTGCGATCTATGCCGTCATTTT
>MEHZ011494231.1_pt1 | contig 47658 bp, 47 predicted proteins | sample 897221 | NCBI WGS metagenome assembly MEHZ01 (sample SAMN05514161, study PRJNA337945) | marine metagenome | isolation source: marine surface water | place: Arctic Ocean | collected 2007-12-13 | reverse complement strand
ACCGAGACCCGTGGCACCGGCCTGCTGCACCATGTTTTCGATGGCTGGGTCCCATGGCAAGGTGAGATCGCTAGCCGCCACAAGGGTTCTCTTGTCGCAGACCGTCTCGGTGTCACGACCAGCAACGCAATCTTGAACCTTCAAGAGCGTGGCGCCTTCTTTGTTGGCGTCGCCGAAGAAGTCTACGAAGGCATGATCATCGGCGAGACGCCCAAGGCGGGCGACATGGACGTCAACATCTGCAAGGAAAAGGCACACACCAACGTGCGAGCCGCCGCAGCTGACCAGACCATTCGTCTGACCCCTCCCAAGCTCATGTCGCTGGAGCAGTCACTCGAGTTCATTGGCGACGATGAATGCATCGAAGTTACACCGGACAAGGTTCGCCTGCGCAAGGTCGAACTCGACGCAACCGCTCGGCTTCGTCTAACCAAAAACATGAAGAAGTCCCGCGAAGCCAACGCGTAGCCCAGCCTGTGCTGCGCCCGTTTCGCTTACCGCCCCAACGGAACCAGCATGACGACTGAACAAACTGCCACCACATTCGCCGAACTCGGTGTCTCTGACGAGATCGTTGCGGCACTTAGCGAACGCGGCATTACCGAAGCGTTCCCCATCCAGACCGCCTCGATCCAGGCTGGTCTGGCTGGCCGCGATATCTGCGGCAAGGCGCCAACGGGTTCTGGCAAGACGCTGGCCTTCGGCATCCCCGCGGTAGACCTGTGCAGCATGGGCACCCCCTGGCATCCGTCAGTGCTGATCCTGTCTCCGACTCGCGAACTCGCCACCCAAATCAAAGATGAGCTCGAACCTCTGGCCAAAGCCAAGGACCGCACGATCTTGACCGTCTTTGGCGGCACCAGTATCGAACGCGACATCAAACGCCTCGAAAAGGGTATCGACATCCTGGTCGCCTGCCCGGGGCGGCTTGAGGATCTGATCGGGCGCCGCTGTTGCGATCTACGCAATGTCGAGCTCGTCGTTGTCGATGAAGCCGACCGTATGGCCGACATGGGCTTCCTTCCCGCGGTGAAACGTCTGCTCGACCAGACGCCCAGTAATCGCCACACGCTGCTGTTCTCGGCCACACTCGACGGCGCCGTCGACATGCTCATCAAGCGGTACCAGATCGATCCGCTGACCTTCGAGGTCGAGGAAGAGATCGGCGACATCGGCGACGTCACGCACTCGTGGTATCTCGTACAGCCGGTTGACCGTATCCCACATGCCGTGGCTGTGCTGAAGCGCTACGAGTCGTCGATCGTGTTCTGCCGCACCCGCCGCGGCTGCGACCGCGTCGCCAAGGTATTCGCGTCGCACAAGTTGAAAGCTGTTGCTATTCATGGCGACCGCAGCCAGCATCAACGAGAGCGGGCTTTGGCCGATTTCACCAGCGGCAAGGCACAGGTTCTGGTCGCCACCGATGTAGCCGCACGTGGCATCCATGTCGACAATGTTGCGCTGGTCATGCATTACGACCCGGCTGGCAGCGACAAGGACTACATCCACCGTTCAGGCCGCACCGGCCGCGCCGGCCAAGACGGACACGTCATCTCGATGGTGGTCGAAGACAAGAAAAAGGCTGCTCGCCAGTTGCAAAAGGAACTAGGTCTCAAGCCCGGCCTCGAGATCCTCGAAGTCGAGTCGCTTGGCCCCGTGGTCAAGCCACCCAAGGCCAAGCCACAACCCAAGCCCGAGCACGATGACCGCTTCACCGCCACCGATAGCGACGGCCCCGACAGCGGTGACGGGCGCGGCAAACACCGAAACGACCGAGACACCAACCGCGGTGGCCGCAACCGAGACGACCGCGGTGGCCGCAACCGAGACACCAACCGCGGTGGGCGTGACCGAGACGACCGCGGTGGGAGCGACCGAGACACCAACCGCGGTGGCCGCAACCGAACAGCGGGTCGCGACAGCGCAGGCCGCGGCCGCGGACCAAGCCGAGGCCCCGACAGCGGACCTCGCCGTGACCGCGACGAACGCAGCGGACCAAGCCGAGGCGCCGAGGGTTCGTCGAACCGCAGTTCACGTACCAGCGACGAACGCCGTCCTGACGGAAAGCGCCAGGGCTTCCGCAGGGGCGCCAACGATTGGTACCCACCCGGCTACGACAACGACAAGCGTGGCGGTGGCCGCGGCGGCGCAAGCCGTTCCGAAAGCTCAGGACGCAGCGGCGACGAGCGCAAACGTGATGACGAGCCCAAGCCGCCAACCGTCGGCGGTCGCAATTCAACAGCCAAGAAGGATCGTGACGGCAAAGGCCGCCACGCCGACAAGTCGTCGACCAAGGACAAGGGTAAGCGCCGCAACCCGCGCTCGAGCTGACAGAACGCACCTGCCCCTGGCACATCTCCCATGCGGGACATAGGGTTGGGGCATGCCTAAGTGCGAACCAGTTGGACTCGACTTCATTGATCGGGCGCGGGTCGTTGCCAAAGTAAGCGTCAGTCTCAAAGCTTCACCGGCGCAGGTGTGGCAGGTGTTGAACGACACCGATCGATGGCCTGAATGGTTCGACGGCATGAAGACTGCTCGTGTGACCTCTGCGGAGTGGGATGGCATCGGGTCGACCCGGCAGGTCAAAGTCGGTCCGCTAACCATTGATGAAAAGATGGTCGCCTGGGAGCCAGAACAGCAGTGGGGCTTCTCTGTAACGGACTTGAATGTGATCGGTTGGGTTGCCAAGCGGATGCTCGAAGTCGTCGATATCGAACCAGCAGGCACCGGAAGCCTTGTCACCTATACCGGGGCGGTCGACCCCGTGCTATGGCTGCGGCCTATCAGCTCGCTGTTAAAGAAGAAGTTCACGGCAGCCTGGCAAACGAGCCTCCCCAACATCGACAACCAGATCGCGTCGTGACGCTGCCCCCTAACGCCGATCAGGCGACGGTAGGCACAACGAACTCGGTTCCGTCGAAGATGCGCACCAAGCCGCTACCAACGTCGCAGACGCAACCTGATAGCGCGAGCGAACCTGGTCCGACGGCCTTGTTGATGAAGTCATAGGTCCGAAGATGACCCAGCTGTGCAAGCACGTTGGCCTCGATCGCATCATCCAGATCGTGTTTCTAGCCGGTGTCTGCGTGCTCAAGCCATGCGCCAACGTTCGGCAGTGGCTCCACCGATTCAGGCGACATCGCACCCTTCACTGCCCCATAATAGGCGTGGCCACAGATCACGATGCCGGCCACCTGCAGTGCCTTGACACCGAATTCTTTGGATGCGGCCATGCCGTTAGCAGCCAAGTCCAAGCCGCTGGCGGCACGATAGTGCCGGCGTCCCCCCAAACGGGCCTAACCCATCGCTGTAGTTCGCCATAGACAAGATGGCCGTGTCGAAGAGAGTCAGGCATCCCCCGTCCGCTAGATCGATCTCGATACGTATCGACGTGTAACCGAAGTCGAAGTTGTTGCTGGGAACCCACACGAACTGGTTGTGCCTACGAGTGGGCGCTTGCACGATAAGCCAATCGTCATCGGGACCACCTGCGATCACCCCATCACCAACACGCTGGTGGTGTCTGACCAGTTCATCAGGCTGACCGCCAGATTCACACCGTCGATCTCGTTTGTAGTGAGCAAGGTTCGTGGCGGGCCAAACAGCGTCTTCTACACCGGGATCTCGAGTCTCGCTGCCTGCCCCTTCGCTGCTGGCCTTGAGATGCCTGCACCTTCGCTACCAACAACAAACGTGTCGAGCGGGGCGAGGTCAACTCTCTTCGCGCCGAGCAGATCAGGCGTGAGCTCAGGCGTCGCGACAGGCATCGGGCCGACGACTGCGGTGCTGGACGGAACGGGTGATGCTGTTGGATCGTTGACAACAGCCGCTGGCGCCAGGCCGATTCTTGCGCTTGGCGGCAAGGATGGTTCATCAGTAGACGTGCCCGCCGCACCGAGAATGCCCAGCGCCATGGCGATCATAAAGAGTCGACGCATCCCCTGTACGACGGGATCGGCACGGCGGGCAGGTTTGTCTCGTTCGGTACTCGAATGCCGCCGCTGCTGACTCGCTGGCCGATGAGCACGGTCGGCCGGCTCTCTCTCATAGACCGCAAGACAAAGGCACCATTATCGAGTGGAAACCCGACACCCGACCGGGCCGTCACATAGGTTCCAGACGGAGCTGTCGCCATGTCGCCGATTGGCCCCACACCTGGCAACACCTCCAGCGGCGTGATGGCCGGATTCAGCGTCGGGGTTGGGGTGTGCGTCGGCTTTGGTGCGCTTCAGCCTTAGCGGTGACCAGTATGGGCAGCGCAGTCGGGAATGTTTCAGCGGTCGGTGTTGCTACTTCTACCGGTGCGGTTGGAATCGCAGGGCTCGCCGAGGATTCCGCGCTGCTCGTGCACCCGGCTGCAATCAGGGCCATGGCGACGCTAGCCCCCGACATAACCAGGGCTCGTCGTCTAGCGATTCCTAGCCGTTGTTCTGCCATCATCGTGTCCCCTGCTCGCCTGACTTCACGCATGGCAAGTCGAGACGACGGTCTCATTGCGCTCGTTGTTCAACTAGGCGACAACTCCCAAATCCGCAGCACTACGCGAATCCGCCCGCCGAAATCCGCGTAGTCAGGCGGCGCGTGTCATGAACAGATGCGGTGTTTCGTCAACAACTCGTAACTCAGACGTGTCTTCTGTGGCCAGCTCGCAACATGGACCAGGTACACGCGACAAGTCACCGAGCCCGCTTGAGACATGTACTTCGTACATGTCTCAAGCAACGGGGTTAGCCGAGCAGGTCGGTGACAGTGTCTAGGTAGAGGCCGGTAGTCAGGCCGATTGATTCGACGTCAATACGTTCGTTATGGCCGTGGAAGCGGCTGCCATATTCGGCAGGGCTCAGGTCCGGGCTCAGCAGTCCGGCGCCGTACGCCACGGCGCCAAGGTTGCGGTGCACGCGAGCATCGGTGAATCCAACGATGATGCCGGGTGACATTTCGGTCGATGGAAACGCATTACTCACGGCCTTCTGCAGTGAGTCCCACAGCGGAGTCGCAATCGGGCTCATCGACGACATGTCGTTCATCAGCGGTGTGAACTCAACCTCGGCTGCCAGCTCCGGGCCGATCGCGTCGTTGATGTAGTTCTGCACATCTTGAGGCGTCTCGCCCGGCATTGTTCGCACATCAATATCGATGTCGACAACGTCGGGAATGGTGTTGGTCTTGGTCGGGCTCACCAGCACGTTCGGGCTCAGGGTCATATGGCAGCACGAGTGCAGATGGCTGCCGACGCCCAGCGGCATCGACGCAATCGCCTCGTCGACCGACTGCGGATCAAGCAGCATGTCAACCAGGTCGTTCTCCAGGCCGTGGTTCTTTCCCAAGTCTTCGATCTGCGAACGCCACAGTTCATGGAAGCGTGGCGGTGTTCGGTACTCGGCGACTCGCTGCACGATCGCTGCGGCCTTGATCAGCGCATTGTCGGCGCCATAGGGACGTGAGCCGTGCCCTGGTGTGCCCCTGACCCGTAGACGGCGCCATGCGACCCCCTTCTCGCCCACGTTCATCGTGACTGTTGGGCGGCCCTCGGAACCGCCATGCAAACCACCATTTTCGGTGAGGACATAGTCAGAGCGAATTGCGTCGGGATGGTTGTCGGCCATCCACTGAGCGCCGTACTTGCTGCCCGATTCCTCGTCAGCGACACCAAAGAAGATCAGGTCGCCCTTTGGGCGAAAGTTCGTGTCGGCCAGATGACGGAACACAACCGCCATAGCCGACGTGAGCCCGAGCATGTCGATCGCTCCGCGCCCCCAGACCTCGCCATCGATCAGCTCGCCACCAAAGGGATCGCGGTCCCAGCCGTCGGCGTTCACGGGAACAACGTCGGTGTGTCCATTCAGGCACAGGCTCGGGGCGTTTGGATCGCTGCCCTCGATGCGCGCAACGATGGACGTGCGACCTGGAGCAGCGTCATATCGCTCAACGTCAAGTCCGGCGCCTTCGATATAGGCCTGCAGTAGATCGGCATTGCGCACTTCTTGGCCTGATTCCTCGGTGCCTTCGTTCACACATTCGTTGCGAATCATGTGTTGGAGGAGGTCGACGGTCTTGTTCGTCAGGTCTTGGGTGGAAGGCATGGCGGGCTTTCTGGTTTGAGTGGGACGGAGATTGCAGGGGTGTCAGCAGTGGGTGTCAGCAGGGGTCACCGGCGAATGTCGAGCGGCTCAAAGCCGAGTTCTTTGGCGAGCGGGTGCAAACCCTTGTTCACAGGTGCGCCGACTCCATCGAGCAGACGATTCATCATTTGAAACGTTGCCGCCACGCCGATGGCCCGCTCGGCCAACTCGGGGCCGGCTGCAGCCACGAGCGCTTCTCGCTCGGCAGTTGGTGGCTCAGTCCAGCGGGTGGCCATGGCCTGCGCCAGCGAGGCGAGCTCCGCGCCGAACAGCACCGAAGGCGGCTCACCGGAAGCAACCACCGTGATGTCCAGGTGTAGGTCGGTTGCTTCGCTGCTCGCACGGAGGAACGATGTGTGGGCAAGCAGTCAATAGAAACACTCGTTCAGATACGAGGTTCGTGCAGCTAGGTATTCGATCTGGGCCCGGGTGAGTCGGTCACGGTAGGCCTGGTCGCCCATGTCTGCCATAAGCATGTACATCGGCTCGTGGAGGGCCCGCACCGCTTCGCCTTCGTCGGGCAACGCATCGACGACATGTGGAGCGAAGCTATGACCGACGGTCGGCACCCACATGTTCGTGAGCACAGCGTCGGGGTGAAGTCGCCCGCTCGGCGCAGTTAGCGACGGCTCCGACAACACAAGCTCAGATGCCCCGAGGCCACGCACGTAGAAGTCAACGTTGGAGAGCCGGGCAACTACGCCAACAATCTCGAGGTAGCGCAATCGGTCGAGCCCCAACGTCTCGAAGTCCTCTACGATCTCAGCGGTCAGGCCTTCGGCATCGACGGCCAGCCAGTGTGCGGCTTCACCCATAACCCCGGTGGCCGGGTTTGGCAGGGCCGCTTCTGCCCAGCCGGCACGAGCGTCGCGAATGACCTGGTGACGCTCCGCAGAGGTCAGCAGCGTGCCTGGACCAACCAGGTTCGCCCACGAACGCTCGACGGCTTGCTGACGGTTGAGCGATGGGGCTAACGCTGCTTCTTGGAGCACTTAGCGATCCTAGACAACAACCAAGCCCCCGGTGCCCTCGGCACGCCGCCTTCGTAGAGTCGCCCGCTTCTGCTTAGGCCGAGAATGGTGGCGTAGCGCCGCTGGGCAACTCCACCTCGAACGTGTTTAGCGTCATGCACACCAGCACGTAAAAGCCAAGCGTATGAATCAAATCAGCCACGCCTTGCTCGCCGTGCACGTCTACCGCTGCCGCATAGGTCGCATCGTCGACACGCTTGTCACGGTGCAGCGTCGTGCACAGACGCCAGGCAGTCTCATCGCCGTCATCGTCGAAGGCTGGTTCATCACCGACCTTGATGGCTTGGATTACTGCTTCGGGCAAGCCTGCGTCTCGTGCCATGGTCTCGTGAGCCCACCATTCGAACTGGGCCTGCCACAACTGGCCAGTGACCAGGATTGCGAGTTCGATGTAGCGACGGTCGATCGAGGGCTTGTTCCGGATGGCGCCGCCAAGCTGCCAGATACGTCGGCCGATGCTGGGGTTCAGGCCCCACCCGTCGAATGGTCCGCCAATCAGTCCGTCCTCAACATCACGACCCTCGGCCATCTGCCCGAAGAACTCGGCTTGTTTGGGGTTCATCTCGGCGGCACTGCGGCGTGTCAATCGGGTCATAGACCCAGCCTCGCACGCCAGGACCACCGACGTGGTGGCCGTTTACATAGTTTCGGTGAGGAAAGGAGCGAAACGCGGACTGCGTTCATGCAGAACATCAGGCGAGGCCACTACGAACTAGCCAGCATTGCGTTACCGGCCAGCGGCCACGTCCGAGCAATACTGGTCCAACACCTGCTTCATGAGCGCAACATCGGACTCGAACGTCTCCGGTAGTAGCGGCCCAAACGAGAATCTGAAGAACGAATCGTAGGGAGACACGTAGTCGGGGTCTTTAGCATGAGGCCGCGCCATGTCGCAGTCGAAACCTTCGAGAATCGCCGCGCCGTGACGGAACAGGCGGCGGTTGAGCTCGCCAGCGTTAAGACCTTCGGGAAGTTCGAGCCAGTGGTAGAAACCACCCTCGCCCGTGTGAACGATGAGGCCCATCTCTTCGAACGCTGCCCCGTAGCGGCTTCGTTGCATGCCATAGTGCCTCTCGACAGCACCGCGAGCCTTCGCGACGCGGCCCGACTCAAGCAGCTCGACTGCATAAAGTTGCGAGGGGTGACTGACACCGCCCATCCCGAAGCTCGAGTAGTTCGACATCATCTCAATGTTCGTCTTGCTAGCAATGATCCAGCCGATACGAATGCCGGGGCACTGAAGACCCTTCGTACACGCGCCAGAGAGGAACACATTGCTGTTGTCAAGGTCTTTCACATAGCCGATGCCACTTACACCCTTGGACTCGTGGAACATCTCGTAAGCCTCGTCGAGCAGAATCCCGTTCTTGGGTTGCTCCGCGAACGCCATGAGTTCTTCGAGCTCAGCGCCGCATCGCGTATGCCCGGTCGGATTGCCGGGGTTCGAGATGACCGGCAACAGGTTCGTCTTCGCGTTGAGCCCCGTGCGCTCGAAGTAGTCGGCGTTGGGTGGGTGAAAGCCGTTTTCCTTATCGAACTGGACCACCCGCCAATCAGTCTCGGTCTGCGTCATGATGTCCAAGTACGCAGGCCACTCGATGTTGCCGATACGGACCTGAACGTGCTTCTTAAGAAACGAGAGCACCGTAAAAATTCCCGGACGTCCGCCAGCGAACACCATCACGTTCTCGGGCACAATGCTCGAGCCATAGAAGCTGTTGTAGTGCTCGGCGATCGATTCTCTCAGCCGAGGGTGACCGCCAGCTTTCGGATAGAACCGATCCTCCCATGTGACGCCCACACTGGCCGGCAATTCAGGGCCATCGGCCAACGGAGTCGTCAGCGGGAAGCCCTGCGACCACGGGTGTGTTCCTTTGGCACCCATGAACTCGCCGAAGCTGTCCTGGAATGCGTAGAGGGTCTCATAGATCCCCATCGGGGGGCAGTCATCAGAGAGAAACGAGTCACGAGGCATTCGAGTTTCCTAGTGGCAAATCAGCGGCGAGCGGGCACAGAAGCCTGCACCGGACACTACAGGTATCAACAAGTGATCTTCAGATTGCATCACAACAATGTCCTTGGCGTTTGACACGCAGCTTTACCTAACCTGACTCCGGCCGCAGAGATCGAGCGGACTAGACAGACGCCCAGAACGATTCGAGTGTGGCGGCGCCCAGCGCCGGGTTCTCGCACATCCACCAATGCCCGACGCCCGCAAGGTGCACGACCTGCGCACCGGCCCTATCGGCGCTGACCTGTGCCATCTCATCAGTGCCTACGTAGTGGTCGTTCTCCGCATTCATCATCAAGCCTGGACGCGCTGTCAGCACCTCGGCGTTCTTTCCTAACTCGGCCAACGCTGGCTGCGCGGCATCGCGATAGAGCCCGAGCACACACGCGCCCATGTCCTCGTTGACCGCCGAAGCCACATCGGCGGCTACCGCAGGACTCATACCTAACACCTCATAGAAGCTGGCAAGGTCAGGCGATGGTGTATTCACCATGCCCGCGATGTTCTCTTCGCCATCGCCCGGTGTTTGCCATACGAGGGCAGCGTCATGCCAGACATAGTCAGGATGCAAGATGCCGATCAGGTCGACACACCAGCTGCGCACAGACTCAGGATTCTCAAGAAGGAAGCCAAGGACATGACCACCTCCCCAGTCGTGGCCAACCAGGTCAATCGGACCTTCGATGGCATCTAGCTCAGCGGCCAACCAGTCCACATATTCGGCACGAGTCGCTGTCCACCCCTCGGGTACCGTCGCACCAAAACCTGGCGGCGACAGCGCCACCAGATCGTCACGCTGCAGCACATCAAACAGCTCACCCCAAATTGCCGAGGTCTCGGGGTTTCCATGAACGAACACAGCAGGCATACGGCAAGTACAGCACAGTCACTGCCGTGGCCCTGCAGGTCATCTGTGAGTCGTTGACCGCGCACAGCGCGATAGGAGGCTCACAGATGAGGTCAGGCGAAGAAGAGATTGCTCATGCGGCGAATGGTGAGCCAGGCGAAGATGACACCCACGACCAATAGATACGCCACGTGCCCAACGTCGTGCCATCCGACAAGACCGGTGTGCAGATCCCGAATGAGTGCGACGCCGTTGTACAGCGGTGTGGCCTGCACGATGGGGTGGGCCCAGCCTGGGTAGACCGATAGCGGGAAGAACGTCGTGGAGCACATGAACATGGGCAGGATCGCGAGCTGCATCAGGTCGAAGTCGGCCCAGTTCCGCACAAAGGTCGTGAAGTACGTGCCGAGCGACGAAAAGACGATGGCAATCAGGATCGCAGCCGGCAATGACAACACCGCCCACCAGGATTCGATCGTGCCGAAGCCCAGCGCAATGACCAGGAACATGGCCGAGTAGAGCCCGCCTCGGGCGACCGACCATGCAACCTCACCAACGAGCACATCGCGCATACGAAGCGGGGTGTAGAGCATGGCGTCAAAGCAGCGGGTCTCCTTCATCTTGAAGAAGAAGTTGAATGTGGACTCGAAGATCGCGCCATTCATGGCCGACGATGCCATCAATCCTGCGGCGACGAACACCGGATAGGACACGAGCTGTCCTTGAAGTTCAACCGCGCCGACAAGGCCGCCGAGACCCAGGCCCATACCGAGCAGATAGAAAATCGGTTCGGCGACGCCAGACGCCAGCACCCACCATTGATGGCGAAACGAGACAGCGTTGCGCTCAAAGACCGGGAGCGGACGAAGGCCTAACGCTCTCATGACGGCGCTCTCATGACGGCGCTCATATGTCGAGGTGCTTTCGGAACTGACGCTGCACCAGAAAGAACCCCACCGCACAGAACGCAATGAGATAACCAATGTGCACCAGATCAGCCTGAACAAGGTCACCAGTGGCCAGGTGACGGGCCAGTTCGACACCATGCCAGCTCGGTGTGACCTTGGCGAACGCACCTACCGCTAATGGCATGTCTTCGACCGGAAAGAAGGCACCAGAAAACAGGAAGAGCGGGAAGATCACAACTCGACTGATCATCGGGTACACGTTCTCTTGTTCCAGCCCAACAGTCAGCGCTACGAGCGGTGCAGCATGGGCCCAAGCGACGAGCACCGCGACGATCGATATGAAGACACCAAGCCAGCTTCCGATCGCTCCCGCAAGGGCAAGAACCAATAGGAAGGATGTGCCAGCAACAAACGCTCGAAAACCAAGCCATATGACGTGAGCGACGCCAAGTTCGGCACTGGTAATCGGCGTGGCAAGGATGGCCTTGTAGATGCCACCCCAGCGCAGCAAGCCCATGGTGGGCCACAAGCTCTCGGTCGCCGCTATCTGCATTGCTGTGACCACCAGGACGCCCGGACCGATGTAGTCCAGGTACGAGTCGACGCCGAGCGATGCCAGCTCGGCATCGTCGATCTGTGATCCCAGTCCTGCGCCGATGGCAAAGAGAAACAGTGTGGGCGATGCCAGCCCGGCGGCCAGGCTCGATCCCCACGCTCGGCGGGTTCGACGGAACTGGTGCAGGAACACCGCAGACATTGCCGCCCAGCGGCTCGCCCGAAACAGCGGCTGCGACTGGCTAGTTGATGCCAGCTCGTCTGGCCGAGTCGTGGTCATTCGACGAGGCTGCGACCGGTAAGTGTCAGGAAGACGTCTTCGAGCGATGAGCGACGAACATAGGTGCCAAGTGGACGCACCCCGGCTTGGTGCAGATGCGCAATGAGTGCGTCGCCATCGTCGGCGTAGACAAGATGGCGGTCCGGCAGCTTGTCGACCCGCAGGCCCGCAGCTGTAGCGACGGGGGCGAGTGCGGCTGCGTCGTGGTCGCCTTCGCCGAATCGAAGCTCGACTACTTCGCGTGTCGTGTGCTCAGTAATCAGTTCTGAAGGTGAACCCTCGGCAACGATCTTGCCGTGGTCCATGATGACGAGCCGGTCGGCGAGCTGCTCGGCCTCATCCATGTAGTGGGTTGTGAGCAGCAGCGTGACCCCCTGCTCCTTGAGTCGGTAGAGGCGTTCCCACAGCAAGTGCCGGGCTTGAGGATCAAGCCCAGTGGTCGGCTCGTCAAGCAGGATCATCTCGGGGTCATTGACCAGCGCACGGGCGATCGTAAGCCGTCGCTTCATGCCGCCCGAGAGTGGTTCGACCTTGCTGTCGCCCCTATCACTCAGCTGCATGAATTCGAGCAGCTGGTCCGCTTTGGCACGTGTCTGTTTCCAGGGCACGCCGAAGTAGCGCTGATAGATCATCAGGTTTTCGCGTGCGGTGAGGTCGACGTCGAGTATGTCTTCTTGGGGCACTACGCCGAGTCGGCTACGGATCTCGCGGCCGTCGCTTTCGGGATCGAGCCCGAAGACTTCCAAGCGGCCATCTGTGCGAGGGCTCACGGTGCTGACCATCTTCATGGTCGAGCTCTTGCCGGCCCCGTTTGGTCCCAAAACGCCGAAGGTCTGACCCGGCTCGACAGAGAAACTGATGCCATCTACGGCAACGAAGTCGCCGAAGTGTTTTGTGAGCCCTTCGGCCACCAACGGTCGATCCACGACTGCCCACGCTAGCCGCACTATTCGCCTCGCTTTACCGCTTAACCTGATGCTTTGCCGATCCGGCCTTCGACGTGGTCATGCACGCGTTCGCCAAGACATCGCGGCAGTAGGGTTGATCGGTGACTGACGAGCACGCTCCAATCCTGGATTTCGATCCCGCTATTGCTGCAATCATCGAACCCCAAGCACTGCACCCACAGATCGACGGGCTTCCTCATCGCTGCGTCATCACATGGATGGGCGACGCCTTTGCCCAATTCGAAAACAGCCACAACATGGTCGAGCGCCATCGATTCACACTCGAGACCGTCGTGAACCCGATCTATGAGTTCGATGTCGATGGCGAGAAGATTCTGGTCACCATGGCGAACGTCGGTGCTCCAGCGGCCGCCGCCCTGTTCGAAGCTTTGATAGCCATTGGCTGCACCGACTTCGTCGCCATTGGGTCCTCTGGGGGACTCGTTCCGGACCTTCCCCCCGGCACCGTCGTTGTACCCGACGCCGCAATCCGCGATGAGGGCGTGTCCTACCACTACGCCCCGGCGTCGCTGATGGCTCACCCCGATCCCGACATGCAGACGATCGTGCACGATGCGTATCAGGCAGCCGGTAACCGGGTCGCCCGCGGTGTTGCCTGGACCACCGATGCGTTCTACCGAGAGACCTCGGCCAAAGTCGCCAAACGAGTTTCACAAGGCGCAATCGCCGTCGACATGGAGCTTGCCTCGCTCGCTGCCATCGCGTCATTTCGAGACGTACGCCTGGGGCACGCTCTCTATCTCGCCGACACGCTGCACAACGACCAATGGGACCCGACCGAACTCGTCGACCGCGACACCGCCTTCCGTTATCAACTACTGCTCACGGCGACCCGCGCCTGCGCCACGCTGTAAGCGCCACGGTCATGCAATCCCCCGGCGCAGCGCGTCACCCGAAGGCGTTCTACGGCTGGTACATGCTGCTGTTCTGCACCATCGTGCGCGGCTTCACCGCACCTGGTCAGACGATCGGCGTATCGGCCTTTACCGACGATCTGATCGAATCGCTTGGAACGTCGCGGTCCGCGGTCTCTACGGCCTACCTCATCGGCACGCTCACGGGAGCCGTGGCACTGCCCTTCATCGGCCGGTGGGTCGATCGCACCGGCGTGAAACACACCCTGACCATCGTCTCCATCGGTTTCGCTGCCGCGGTTGCACTGACCGGCACGGTGCAGAACATCGTGATGCTTGCGTTCGCATTCGTCGGGCTCCGCATGCTTGGGCAAGGCTCTCTGAGCCTGATTGGTTCCCAGGGTGTCGTGATGTGGTTCGAGCGCCGCCGCGGGTTCGCACTGGCCTTAAACACCATGGGCACGGTCGCCCTCCTGTCACTCGCTCCACTGACCTTTGCCGCCCTCATCGGAGCGTTCGGATGGCGGAGCACCTGGGTGATCCTGGGTGCAATCGTTGCCGTCACACTGGTGCCCATCGCCCGATTCGGGATCGTGGACCGCCCCGAGCAGATCGATCAGGTTCCTGACGGTAAGGCCAGCGATCAGCCAAATAATCTTGTTCGCGGCCGTTCCTACACCGTGTCCGAAGCCGTCCGCACGCCTGCATTCTGGACACTAACTGCCATCGGATTTATGGCGGGCGCAGTGAGCACCGCCCTCACTTTCCACAACACCGACCTGCTCAGTGAACAGGGCTTGACGAAGACCCAGGCTGCCGCAATCTTCATTCCTCAACTGATCGGCAGCGTGGTGAGCAGTTTCGCTGTTGGCTCGCTGACCGACCGGCTACCAGCTCGGCCGCTCATGTTCTTTGGCGGGGCCATGCTTGGGTTGGGCACGTTCCTGGCAACAGTCGCCGAACCGGGGGTAATGGCAGCCCTGTACGGCATGGTGTTGGGCCTGGGTGGCGGCGCCATTGGCGCACTGTCCGGTGCTCTCTATCCGAAATGGTTTGGGATCGATCACATCGGTTCGATCAAGGGCATCGCCACCACCGCAGGCGTCGGGGCATCAGCGATTGGGCCGCTCATCCTGTCTATCGGCAACGACATTTCAGATTCGTACGAACCCATCGTCATCGCATGCGCCATCGCCTCCGCCGCCGTCGCCGTGGTCGCACTGGTCGTGCCCACCCCCGCCCGTACCTAGCAGGCTCTAACTCCGACACTGCATCATCTGTGTCAGACACAAAAGACAGTCAGCAGAACCCTGACGGGTACCAGTTAGGCAGCGGGGTTGACACTGAGTCGACACTCGAAGGACTTGTTCGAGCTACCACTAGTAACGCCGCTCAGCAACAGCAGATGATCAACGCCCTCACAATCTCAAAGGGGCGCCCATAGCGGCCGGCCTTCCGACCAAGAGCCGTCAGGGTTTTGGCCCCGAGTCGAGAGTCTTAGAACATCCAGGAGAGACTCGCCAGATAGGCCGCCGATCCCACCAGTAACGCTGTCGACCCTGCGATCAGGGCCCACCGAATTCGAGTGGCGGAAAGAACGAACGAGATACCCGCCAAGAACATCACAATTGTCACAAAGGTCGAGGCCAGCTCGTATTCGTCGCCGTTCTTGTTGGCTCTCGCTGCCTCATCAAAGAAGTCTTGCGAGTTCTTTGCGGTTTCCTCTCCAGAGAGCGAAAGCTCATACTCCAGCGCGTCGAATGGGTAAAGCTCGTCGTCGTCTTGCCAGGCCTTGATGGCATCCACGGCGCCATCGGAGAGGCCCAAAATAATCTGCCCACACGGACTGAAATCCGGTTCTAGATTCAGGGATAGGAGGTCATCGAAGTCCCCACAGGCCTCGGAGGTAAGCATCGAGATGAACAAGGCCTGATCGGTGGCCCGCGTCGTGTCCCCGAGCTGCAGTTGATCGATCTCGTCGTTGCTCGTCAGGACTGACTGTGTGAGTGCAGTGTCCTGCACCCCGCCCCACAACGCTGATTGGTACGAGCTTAAGCCGATGGCAACTGCTGCCAGGCCGAGCAGCGCTGCAGCCATGACCTCGAGGAACCTGTTCGCTGAACCGTCCTGGGGTCCTAAATCTTCGACTGAAGCAACCATGCAGGTGCCTTTCTCAAGCAGGCGGCAGGTTACCACTTGGGCTCCTCCCTTTCACCAGGGTGAAGCATCGCAAATTCCTGCATCGCAGAACTGATCCCGCCCGTGTCATCAGTGTTCAACAAGCACCGATTAGCAAGGACCGAGGTACCTGGTCCGCGGCCTGAAACGCAGCGGCGCCTCGTCGTACTCCTCGACAGCATGGGCCAACCAGCTGGCGGTGCGAGCGATCGCAAAGATGGTCTCGCCAGCCTTGGGCGCCATGCCGGCCAACCAGGTAAAGGCACCCAACGCAAGTCGACGTTCGGGAACTCGTCCCGCCGGGCTCCAACGACATCGAGGACCCGGTACATCTGCTTTAAGCGAGGGTCATCGGCCCACGCCTCGACGACCAGGGTCATCAATGCGCTGTACCTGGGGTCTTGCTGGGTGTAGAGCGTGTGGCCAAAGCCAGGCACTCGCCCCGACAAACGCACTACATCACCCACAGCTTGTGCCGCATCACCAAGCCGGGCTGACTCAGCGAAGAGTTCCTGCACCGCTGCGCTGGCAACACCATGTAGCGGGCCGCTAATAACGCCGAGCCCCGTACTCACTCCCGAATAGGGATCGGCGCGTACCGAGGCTGCGACGCGGCCGCAAAGGTCGACGCGACCAAACCGTGAACGGCTAACAGCGCAAGCGCAACATCGGGTGCGACTCGTTCTTTGGCGGATCCACGACGACTTGTAAGCCGGCGCCACAATGCGCAGGTAAGTGACACATCACTTCCTTTTTCCACTTGTGGCAGGCCATGAGCCATGGCCGTGATCATGCGACGACCTGCGGCTCGCACGCGGTGAGGCGATAGGTCATGGCGTAGCGGATCCGACGCTGATGCCCCAGCGAGTCGCGATCGAAGTCCCTTGACGCCGTTGAGGTCTGTGACGAGGCCGTGCTCGGGTTGCGGCCATGGTTCGTCCTCAGGCGAGAGCCACAACAGGTCGGCGATGGCGGTGGATCCCATCTGATCGCTGACCAACGCAATCAGGTCATGGCCTCAAATCAGCAGTTCCTCATCGATGGCGCCCTCCCCGACCAAGGTGCCAAGGATTCCTTTCGCTCCGAGCTCGCCCGCAATCGACATATCGAACCAGCGACCATGCAGGCACTGGCGGCCATCTCGCCGCGTATCGGAGGCCCACTTGCTGGCCTGCGGGCGGCGGTTTTACTGATTGTTGACGACACTGCGACCCTTGAGCTGTCAGAGGGGCAGCGACGCACCCGGGTGCTGCGTGTTATTGGTCCGACTCCAACGGTCCTCGCGGCGCTGTATCGCCTGGGCCGTGGCGAGACCCCACTCGACGCGGACCCGAGCTTGAGTCATGCCGCCGACTATGTCCCCATGGTGACCGGCACAACACCTTCACCTCGGTTAGCCCGCGCTATCGAGACCTATCTGTTACTCACAGCCGATCTTGGGATCAACGCATCGACCTTCACCACTCGCGTCAACACGAGTATCGGTGCCGGGGTGCGCAGCGAACAACTAGTCATGGGACCAAAGGCTGGTTATAGGGGCCACTAGTCATCTAGTCGAACCCGTCTGGTCACGTGCCACTACCCTCCGACGGCCTCATGGCGGACAGAACGTGCAACAGTGCGTGTATGCAACCGGTCTGGGATCTGCCGCTGACTTCAGCGGGAATTGTGATCCAGCTAGAGAACGGTGGCCGGGTTCGTATTCGTCCGGCACGTCCAAGTGACGACGATGGGATAAAGGCAGGTTTCGCTCGCCTGTCAGAAGAATCGCGATACAACCGCTTCTTCAACGCCCGATCCCAGCTCAGCGACAGCCTGGCCACTTCGCTGACTGATATTGACCACACCAACCATTTCGCCTGGGGGGTCTTCGATCCTGACCAGCCGTCCGAGGTCGGCGACGAATCAGGGTTCGGCGTGGCGGCGGCACGACTCATCCGCGACAAGGGATCCACTTCTGCCGAAGCAGCGTTGACCGTTACCGACGACTACCAAGGTCGAGGCATCGGGCGATTTCTCATGGAGCTGTTGGTTGCCACAGCCGCTGACGTGGGCACCGACATCTTACGATTCGAGATCTTGCGTCAGAACCGTCCCATGATCTCGCTTGCAGCAGGCATGGGCGCCGAGGGATTCCCAATCGAAGGCGAACGATCCGTAGTCGAGTATCGCCTCGCGGTCCCGGCCCCAAGTACCGCTGCTGTGCCAGCTGGCGCCCTCTACGAACTGCTTCGCCATGCCGCTCGCTCCGGCGACGAACCCGAGCACTAGCAGGGCGCTGGAGAATGCCGGTATTGCGTATCGGTAGCCAGTCCCATGGCCTCAGGCCAGTCGGGATCGTAGACGCCGGGGCGAGAAGGCGGCCGGCGGCGGGCTACCCCCAAGGCCACAGCAATCGTCACTCCTGGACCTGGAATGGCGGTTTCAAGAACGTTTCCGAATTCGGCCAGCCGGGGCCGCGAGGCCGGGCGCTAGAAAACAGCGACCAAGCAGCGAACTACCCGTGAGCGACGGTGAATGATCGTTGAGATGTGCGGTACGTGTTTTTCACTGCCCTGCTCGCCCACTGAACCGCGGCGCTTTCGGGTCTGCCCTCGGTGACTGGTAGTCCGGCTTTCGACTCGTTCCTCGGAGAAACCGTGTCTGCGCTGGATAGTCAACAGTCCTGCCGAGTCTGTTCTGTCTCCGGGTGGGAGTGGGTGACCAATGGCGCGCAAGCGTTTAATCGGCAACACTTCCGCCCTACATCAACTCCGGGAGTTCGCCATGGTCCAGCACAAGTACCTGCTCAACGAAGACCAGATGCCCACGCAGTGGTACAACATCGTGCCCGACCTGCCCGAACCTCCGCCGCCAGCGCTGCACCCCGGCACACGCGAGCCCGCTGGACCCGAAGACTTCGCGCCATTGTTCCCGATGGACCTGATCATGCAAGAGGTCAGCCAGGACAGTTACATCGACATCCCGGGCGAGGTTCTCGATATTTACCGCCTGTGGCGTCCGAGCCCCCTGTTCCGAGCGCACCGGCTCGAGAAGCTTCTCGATACGCCGGCCAAAATTTTCTACAAGTACGAGGGAGTGAGCCCCGCTGGTTCGCACAAGCCAAACACCTCGGTGCCCCAAGCGTATTACAACGCAAAAGCCGGGGTGCGAAAGCTCACGACCGAAACCGGCGCAGGCCAGTGGGGTTCATCGCTGGCCTTCGCATGTGCGCAGTTCGGCCTCGAATGCGAAGTGTGGCAGGTTGCGGCCAGCTATCGGGCCAAGCCCCATCGCAAGACCATGATGGAGATCTGGGGTGCCACTGTGCATCCCAGCCCCTCTGATCTGACCGAGTTTGGCCGTTCGCTCCTGGCCGAGAACCCCGATCACAACGGCAGCTTGGGTATCGCTATCAGCGAAGCAGTTTCCGAAGCCGCGCCGCATGACGACGTGCGTTATGCGTTGGGCAGTGTGCTCAACCATGTGCTCATGCACCAGACCATCATTGGCGAAGAAGCCCTGTTGCAGATGGAGATGGCTGGCGAGACCCCCGATGTGCTTGTTGGATGCACAGGCGGTGGCTCCAACTTCGGCGGACTGTCGTTCCCCTTCCTTCGCGAGAAGATGAAGGGCAACATGAATCCCACGATCCGTTGCGTAGAACCAGCGGCGTGCCCAAGCCTGACCAAGGGAGAATACCGTTACGACTTCGGCGATTCAGCCGGTATGACACCGCTCATGAAGATGCACACGCTTGGTCACAGCTTCGTGCCTGATCCAATCCACGCCGGCGGCTTGCGCTACCACGGCATGAGCCCACTGGTCAGCCATATCTACGAACTGGGCTTGGTCGAGGCCGAGGCCATTGGCCAAACCGAGTGTTTCACCGCTGCCCTTCAGTTCGCACGAACCGAAGGCATCGTTCCGGCTCCGGAACCAACCCATGCTCTTGCAGCCGCCATTCGCGAGGCCAACAAGGCCAAAGAAACCGGCGAAGAAACCGTCATATTGACGGCCCTCTGCGGCCATGGACACCTCGACCTGGCCGCGTACGAGTCATTCCTTGCTGGCGACATGGTCGACTATGACCTGAGCGACGATGCCATTGCCGCAGCGATGGCGACGGTGCCTCAGTTCTAACCAGAGTGTGACGTCGCTTTGAGAACAACCGGGACGTCACACTGGGTTAGCCCCGCAGGCCAGCTGCAGCGGCAGAATCGAGATATTCATCGGTTCGGATGATTTTGGCGTCGTTGTTGAACTGCACCACGACACAGATGTCGATCCGCACGACCCGTCCATCGGGTTTGGTGAACACAGCATCATGTATCTCGGTGATGCTGGATTCGCCACGTACCCGTCGCACGTTCTCGTAACGCAGGGTGGTGCCGTCTGCGGTGAACAGCGGCAGTGTCTTCATGGCCTGATCAACTGATTGATCGGGGCCCACGTTCTGCTTGAGAACGGCGTCATCGGCAAACATTGAGCGAAACGTCACCCAGTCGTTCGCCTCGGCAGCGGCAAAGGTCGCGTCAAGAACAGAATCGTGTGGCACGCCCGAACACTAGTGCCGTCTCAGAGAACCTTGGTTGTGGCACCCAACTGGGTTGCCCGTAGGCCGATGGGCTTGGGGCCCGACGTAAAATACCGACCGTTGGCACGACAATCGCCGATTCTGCCACCTCAAAATCCGATCGGTGGGTCCGAGCTTAGACAGACCGGAGACCCCGGGGCTGTCGAGCATCCAGCTCAGTCAGGGTTTCGGCGCAGAACGGGTCGAAAGCCGAACTACGCGCGACGTGCCACCGAGACCAGATAGTCGCTGTCGTCAAAGGTGTCGCCGGACCAGCTGCTGAAGCGGTCGATTGGTTCTAGGCCTGCGTTGCCAAGCCAGCCGTCCCAGATGTCTGCAGTGACATCACGATCTAGCGAGAAGCCAGCGATCAGGTAACCGCCTGCGCCGACATGGCATGCTGCGCCAGCAACACAGGCTTCCTCGGTTCCCGGCTCGACGAACAGGATCACATTCCCGGCCAGGACCACGACATCAAAGGTTCGACCCAGGTCAAGCGCGGCAAGGTCGGACTCCACCCATGTCAGCTCGGGTGCCTTGACACGTGCTTGGGCCAGCATCTGAGCATCGATATCGCTGCCGGCGACATCGAAGCCGCGAGCGGCCAGTTCGATGGCCACCCTCCCGGTGCCGCAGCCAGCATCGAGTACCGACGCGGGCGTGAACCTGGCGACGAAGTCAGCTTCACCGTGTGGGTTCTCGCCAGCCTTGGCCATCTGCTGCCATTTGTCGTCGTAGCTCGGCGCTCTCGCGCTGTCCCAACGGGACACGTTCTCAGTCAACGGGAGTGAACTCGACGTTGAGATGTTTGATGCCGTTGATGAAGTTGGAGCGCAGGTAGTCGGGCTCGCCGACCACGGCGATGTCGGGCAGCTTGGTTAGCAGTTCGCTGAACAACAGGTTGATCTGACGTCGAGCAAGGTGAGCTCCCAGGCAGAAGTGCGGGCCGGGTCCACCGAACCCGATCTGGCCGGAATTGTCGCGGCTGATGTCGAAGTCGTGCGGGTTCTCGAACACCGACTCATCACGATTGCCCGATCCGTACCAAAGCACAACCTTGTCGCCCGCGTTCAGCTCTTGGTTGCCAAGCACGGTTCCGTCGGTGGTGACAGTTCGGCGGAAGTGCATAACCGGCGAGGCCATGCGCACGATCTCTTCGACCGTGTTGGGCATATGCGCCTCAAGGTCGCTCAAGAGCAACGCACGCTGTTCGGGATTGTCGGTGATCAGCTTCATGCCATGGCTGATGCTGTTCCGGGTCGTTTCGTTACCAGCTACACACAGCAGGATGAAGAACGAGCCGATCTCCTCGTCGGTCAGCTTCTCGCCGTCGAGCTCAGCGTTGAGCAATGCTGTGGTCAGGTCATCGGCCGGGTTCAGCTGACGTTCAGCAGCCAGGTCCTTCATGATCTCGGCCAGGTTTGCACCGGCCAGCAAGAGCGCTTCGACTGGGTTCGCTCCCTCTGGGATGTATTCGGGGTCGCCGTTCGACAGGATGATGTTGGATTGTTCGAAGACGGTTTCGTACTTGTCCTCGGCGATGCCCATGAGGTCACAGATCATGGCCAGCGGCAGCCGGGAGGCGATCTCTGTGACGAAATCACACGAACCCTTCGGGGCGACCGCGTCAACGATTTGAGCAGCCTTGGCCGCTATCAGCTCTTCGATCTGCTGAATAACTCGAGGCGTGAATGCCCGAGACACGATGCCGCGCATGCGGGCATGCTTTGGATCATCCATACTGATCATGTTGCCGAAGAACTCGTTGAACTCTGGTGGGAGGTCGACGATGTTGTAGCCATCGCCAGAACAGAAAAGCTCAGGCTTGCGACTTGCTTCGACGATCTCTGCGTGTCGAACGACCGAGTAGTAGCCGGGCCCTGGCGGTATCAGCACCTCGCCGTCGAGTTCCAGACCCCGCTCGTTCGAGAAGTACATGCCGTCGAGCTGACGCAGTTGGTGGAACACACCCTCGCGTATCGCACGCGGGCGGGACCAGAATCCTTCCACGTCACTAATAGTGTCGGCGTCGTAGGCGGCGGAAAGATCGGGCTGCATCAGCGCAGCCTAGGAGACGTTCAATAACGTCGGCTATCACAACCACGGAGATCTTGTGCCGTCACCCAACCAGCCGTTGCCGACCCCATTGCCCAAACCAAAGACTCAGACTCGGATTCGCCCCGTACCGAAGTATCCGCTCGACGTTGATAAAGGCTGTAGTACTCCATGCCGATCGCAGAACTGACCGCCTGCAGCGCACCTGGGGGATCAGCATGACCAAGGCTGACCCAACATTTGCTCGTTCGCCATCGATAGCGGTTTTGCCGGCGCCGCTTTTGGTAACGACGAGGACATCGACTTCGTCGTTGGCAGGCTCGCCAATCTCATCTCCGGCACGAACGGTCACCAGTTAGGCGTCTATCTGTGGGCTGGCCAGCACCCCGATCACGCCGCTAGGGCCGGCCATGGCGACGTCGGCCAAGTTAGGGACCAGGGCCTGCCCCGGTTTGAGACGGTGGTGATCACGTAGCGACGCTGTCATTGGCGCACAGTTCGTAACTCGCAATGGTGCAACCCACGGCAAAGATCGGGATGGGCTCATAGAAATGCACCGTGCCCGTCGCTCCTGCAGCCGCAGCGCTAACAGCGATGAAGGTTCGAATCTCGAACCCTCCTTGGCCAGCATCGGCATAGACCGTGCCATCGTCGTAGTCGAGCAAGCCATCGCGATCGTTACGACACCAACGATCCATGAAGTCACGATCCCAGGGTTCGTTGATCTTGCCGCTGTCTGGCGTGGCCGGCCAGTGCGAGATCCCGCCGGTACCGACCAGTGCGATCCGTTCGGGCAACGCATCAGCCGCCCGACGCAGAGCCTCGCCAAAGGCCCAGGCTCGCGGCAACGGCGTAAGCGGTGGCCCCTGGCAATTAATGTTGGCCGGGATGATCGGCACGTCGAAGTTTGGCGTCAAGAAGTGCAATGGCACGGCGATGCCATGGTCGAACTTCCACTCCTCGGCGTAGCTGACGTCGACGGTCTGCATGACTTCCTTGATCAGCCGCTCGGACAGATCTCGGTTGCCGGGCGCACGAAACTTGTCGATACCGAGCCAGCCAGCGTCCTCGATCGGGCCGTCGTAAAAGTCGGCCATACCCAACGCGAACGCCGGCATGTTATCCATGAAGAAGTTGGCGAAATGCTCGGCAGCAATGACAATCAACGCATCTGGCTCGGTTGCTTCGATGTCGGTGCGCATCTGGCCAAACGCGGCATAGAACGCGTCACGGACTACCGGGTCGGCCTGGTCAGCTCGCCCAGTGATTCCGGGGGCGTGACTGCACACGCCTGCATACACAAGTGGCATCGGCTCTCTCCTAATTCGACACTGGTTGATTCGACACTGGTTGATTCGACACTGGTTGATTCGACACTGGTTGATTCGTTCTCAAGGTCACTCTTGGCCCAGGCTTTTGGCGTGGGCATCGGTTCCTTCGTAGCCAGTCATGGCGTACACACCTTCTCGCACCGGGCCGTGCGCTTCCACGCCGTCTCGCATGCGCTGAAGATAGTCGGCCCATTCGACCTGGTGAAGCGCAGCGAAGTGCATCAGTATCTGCCCGTTCACACCAAGGTGAAACAGCATGCCTATGTCGGGCGCCGTGAGTGCGTCACGCTCTTCGTCGGTTAACTCGAAGCTTGCAGTGGCAGCATCGCGATCAGCCATATAGGCCTGTTGCTTGCCTTCGTCGCGGTTCAACTCGTAGAGAAACTTCTGCACGTAATACAGGCTCATGGTGGACCTCAGCCGCCCAGTTTCGGCACGGCATGAGTATCGAACGCAATGGCGATGTTCTTGGTCTCCATATAAAAGTCGAAGCTCCAGTCACCACCGTCACGGCCGATGCCACTGGACTTGGTGCCACCAAATGGCGTTGGCAGATGGCGCACGTTCTGGGAGTTAACCCAGACCATGCCAGCCTCAAGAGCATGCGCGACCCGGTGGGCCCGGCCCACGTCGCGAGTCCACAGATAGCCAGCGAGCCCGTACTCGACGTCGTTTGCGATCCTGATTGCATCGGCCTCGTCATCGAACGGGATTGCCGTGAGAGCGGGCCCGAAGATTTCTTCTTGCGCGATACGCATGTCGTTAGTGGCGCCGGTGAAGAGCACCGGCGTGACCCAATTACCGCCTTCAGGAGCGTCGTCCCAGGATCCGCCCCGGATGACTGTTGCCCCATCTTCCTCGGCGATCTGCTGGTAGCTGCAGACCTTTTCGTGATGACGGGGATGAATAAGCGGGCCAATGACCGAAGACGGATCAAGCGGGTGCCCAACGGGCACGCCCTTCATCTTGTCTGCCAAGCGACCGGTGAACTCGTCGTAGATTGATGACTGGATCAACACCCGGCTCGAGCTCGTACACCGCTCGCCGTTCAGGCTGTAGATCATGAAGATGACAGCATCGAGTGCACGTTCGATATCGGCATCGTCGAATACGATGACCGGGTTCTTACCACCCAGTTCGAAGTGGAGCCGCTTCAGCGTCGGCGCTCCTTGTGCCTGAATCATCGAACCGGTCGAGGACTCACCAACAAAGGCGATGGCCTTGATATCGGGGTGTTCGGTCAGGCTCTTGCCCGCTGTCTCACCCATGCCGTGCACAACATTGAGAACACCTGGCGGCAGGCCGGCTTCAAGCGCTATCTCGGCCAACAGGTGCGCCGTGAACGGGCTCCACTCGGCAGGCTTGTGCACGACGCTGCAGCCAGCGGCGAGTGCCGGCGCAATCTTCCACGTGCTGAGCATGAACGGGGTGTTCCATGGCGTAATGACCCCGACTGGACCGATTGGATCTCGAGTCGTGTAGTTCACATGATCGGCAGTCGGCAACGACTGGCCGTCGTTGGCGCCCGGAGCCTGGTCTGCAAAGAATCGGAAGTTCGCCGCGCCTCGTAGTGCGGCGTGCCCCATGAAGCGCATGGTCTGACCGGTATCGATGCATTCGGTGACGGCGATCTGGTGAGCGTTCTCTTCGATCAGGTCGGCAACCTTGTGCAAGATGACCTTGCGTTCGGCACCGGGCATGGAACTCCACACGCCAAAGCCTTGCACCGCAGCTTTTGCGGCCGCATCAATGTCGTCGGCGTCACCAGCCGAGACGTCTCCGAGATGGTGGCCGTCGATTGGCGAATGGTTGGTGAAGGTCTCACCCGACGCGGAAGGCATTGCCTCTCCCCCGATGAGATGGGGTAGTGGCGCTTCCGCGAAACGGGCGAGATAACCAGTGGCCGCAGCCAGGTTGTCTTCGTATGTTCTGGCTTCAGCCATTGTTGTCTTCTTTCAGCGCGTTCAGATGGCGGCGGACGTAGTTGCGGTTGATCCGGAACTCGGGATCGATTTCGTTGAGCTCGATTGACCATGCGATCGACAGTGGGCAACTTGTCGCGTCGATGTACCGCTCGGCGGCATCGAGCACAGTCTCGATGAAGCTCAACTTGCTGGCTGCATCGCGGCCAGGGCCGATACGAGCCGCGATGGCTATGAATGCAAACGTTTCTGGAGCGGACCCGTCGGCAATGAGATAGTGATCGCGGACCGCTGCCCTAGTGCGCAATGCATCTAACGGCGGCAAGCCATGACTGAGTGCAGCGGTGTGCACCGCTTCGACCAGCGCATCGATGTCGTGGTGCTCAGCCACATTGGCTGAGTATTCAATGGTGAGGTGCGGCACGGCTTCTCGCAATCGTGGTTTCGCGGGGCAGGAACTTCCCCTTGCCGTAGATGTTTAACATGTGTAATATTTCAACGCAACGAAATCTTCAGAAGTGGTGTTCATCGTGCAGCAGCAAATCGGATCCGCAGAACGGCCGAAGCGAAGCGACGCCGTGATTGCGAAGATGACCGCAGAACGGCCGAAGCGAAGCGACGCCGTGATTGCGAAGATCACCGCAGAACGGCCGAAGCGAAGCGACGCCGTGATTGCGAAGATCACCACATGAGGTTTGTCTCCTATACAGCTGGGGATGCATGCGGTTTCGGCATGCTCACGACCGATGGTCAAGGCGTGATCGAACTTGGTAGTGCTGCTGGGCAGCGCATCGAGGGCATCAGCGACCTGGGCCAGCTCGTAGGTCATATGCGCATCGAGGAGGCGCGCCAGTTCGCGGACGAACCTGCCGACCATGCCGTCGCCGACATCACCTATGAGCGGTTGCTGCCATGGCCGCAGAAGATCTTCTGCATCGGCGTGAACTACGGTGGCCGCAGCGCGGAGTACGAGGACAAGAGTGATGCCGCCTGGCCGTCGGTCTTTGTTCGCTTTCCTGATTCATTCACTGGCCATGAACGTGATGTCCTTCGCCCTCCCGAGAGCCCGCAGCTCGACTACGAGGGCGAGATCGTCGTCGTGATCGGCAAGCCGGGTCGCCGTATTCCGGTCAGCGAAGCCCGCAGCCATATCGCAGGACTGTCGCTGGGCAACGAGGGCACGATTCGAGATTGGGTTCGTCATGCCAAGTTCAACGTGACCCAGGGCAAGAACTGGGAGTCGACTGGATCGATCGGTCCGCATCTGATCTCGATCGACGAGATCGGCGACTTCGAAGACCTGCACCTGACAACACATGTCAACGGCGAGCTACGCCAGGATGACTCGCCGGCGACCATGAAGTACTCGATCGATTACCAGATCCACTACTTGTCAACCTTCACGATGCTGCGTCCTGGTGACATCATCTTCTCGGGCACACCCACCGGCGCTGGTGCCCGGTTCGATCCGCCCAGATGGCTTATCCCTGGTGATGTGGTTGAGGTCTCCGTTCCTGAGCTCGGCACGTTGCGAAACACCGTTGCCGACGCCTTCCCCGAGGGCGCCGACTTCCAGGTCCCGGAACCACAATGACATCTTCGGCCGGGGCCAGCATCGATGCTGGCGAGGCACTCGCTATGCGTGACTTCTCGGCATCGTTACCCATGGCGTTGTTGCAAACTCGCGAAGCTGCAATGCAGCTCTTTCGCCCGCTGCTCGCCGAGCATGATCTGACCGAACAACAGTGGCGAGTATTGCGAGCCCTCTCTGCGACTTCGGAATCGCTCGAAGTCGGGGCCATCGTCGACGCGACCTTCCTGCTCGCGCCGAGCTTGTCTCGCATCCTGAAAGATCTCGAAGCGCGCCAGCTCGTGCGCCGAGCGCTGGTGGCGACCGATCAACGCCGGGCCGAGATTTCGCTGACGACAGCGGGGTATGACTTGGTGGCGTTGGTGGCCCCCGCGAGTGAAGCGATCTACAACCAGATCGAAGAAGCGTTCGGCGACAAGGCCCTGCAACGATTGCTGCGCCAGCTCGCCGACCTGCGCGACAAGACCAACCGAATTGTGCACCCCATGAGGGGCACACACCAGGAGGCAACGAATGATCACCCCTGAATCCGCCGCCGCCGAAGCAGCGTTGCTCGACCAAGCCGAAACCGACGCCACACAGATGCGGCAAACGACCAGCGAGTATCCCGAGCTGACCATCAATGATGCCTATGTCATCCAGGCTGCCTGGCAGGCGATCAAGCTTGCGCGGGGTGACGTGCTCTTAGGCCACAAGATCGGCCTGACGAGCCGAGCCATGCAGGCATCGATGAATATCACCACGCCAGACTCCGGCTTCCTGACCGACAAGATGGTTTTTGCTCCCGATACCGAGCTCGCCGCCGCCGACTTCTGCGACCCGAAACTCGAGATCGAATTGGCCTTTGTGCTCGCAACTGATCTGAGTGGACCCGACCTATTGGTCGACGAGATCCTGGACGCGACCGAGTATGTCGTGCCCGCCATTGAACTGATCGCGGCTCGTTCCTATCGACGCGATCCCGATAGCGGTCGCACTCGCACCGTGGTCGATACCATCGCTGACAACGCTGCCGACGCAGGCATCATCATGGGCGGCACCAAGTTCGCTCCTCGCGACATCGACCTGCGGTGGGTCAGCGCTCTGGGCAGCCGCAATGGCGTGATCGAGGAGACCGGCGTGGCTGCTGGCGTGCTTGGGCATCCGGCTAGAGGCATCGCTTGGCTCGCGCGCCGATACCACGAGCAAGGACTGACGCTGGAAAAGGGTCAGATCATCCTGGCCGGCTCGTTCACCCGCCCGATCGACATTCGCGCCGGTGATGACTTCCACTTTGACTACGGCCCAATGGGTGCCTTCGGCATGAGGTTCATCTGATGGTTGAGATGCCGGTGAATGAGTTCAAGCGGCGGCTATCTGAGCCCGGCGTGCAATACGGCATGTGGATCAGCCTGGCCGACCCGGTGGCGGCCGAGATCAGCGCTGGCGCCGGTTTCGACTGGCTCATGATCGATGCCGAACACTCCCCTAACGACCTGCGCACCTTGCTGGTGCAACTACAGGCGGTGAACGCCTATCCGGTGAGCGCTGTTATCCGGCCACCTAGTGCGGACGCCGTCATCATCAAGCAATACCTCGACTTGGGGGTGCAAACGATCCTGGTGCCCATGATCGAGACAGAGGAACAGGCCGAAGAGATGGTGCGAGCGGTGCGGTATCCACCGCACGGCATCCGGGGGGTGGCCACCGGCCGCGCCGCCCGGTGGGGACGCGTCGACAATTACTACCGCCATGCCAACAATCAGATGTGTGTGCTCGTGCAAGTGGAGACCATCGAAGGCGTAAAGAACCTGATGGACATCGCCCGCGTCGACGGCGTCGACGGCGTGTTCATCGGGCCCTCCGATCTTGGCGCAGCGCTTGGCCATATCGGTGATGCATCCCACCCCGACGTTCGAGAGGCAGTCGCCGCTGCGATCACCGCTGTACGAGCTGCGGGCAAACCCGCCGGTGTCCTCAGTGTGAACCCCACACTTGCCCGCGAGTATCGCGATGCTGGCGCCAACTTCGTGGCCGTCGGTGTCGACACCAGCATGCTGGCGAGACATACCAAGGCACTTGCCGATTCGTTCAAGGAGAATTAGAAACTCATTATGGCTGGCGACAAATACCACCAAGAACGGCTCGAGACTCCCCCACCTCCGGCCGGTTGTCCTATGCACGCGAGCTGGAGTCCACTGAACGACGACTACCTGGATGAGCCGTATGCGATCGCCGCGGAGCTGCGCGACGAACACCCAGTGTTCTACGCCGAAGAGCTTGGCTATCTGGTCGTCACCGAGATGGACGAGATCGAACGGATCTTCAACGAACATGAAACGTTCGCCTCGGTCAATGTGCAAGACCCGGTCTTCCCGCTCGCTCCGGAGGCACAACAGGTACTGAGCGCCGAGGACTTCAACCCTGTCGCTGTCATGTCGAATCGCCCCGAGCCGGACCATGGACGCATCCGCAAGTACACGCGCCAAGGATTCTCGAACAAGCGCATCAAGACGCTCGAGCCGTTCATGCGCCGCCGTGGCAATCAGCTAATCGACGCCATGTTGGCCGCTGGCTCTTCGACCGAGTTCGTAGACGCATTCGCATTTCCGCTGCCGGGTGAAACCGTGTTCCGCTTCATCGGCTTCCCCGAAGCTGACGACGAACTCTTGAAGCAATGGTGTGGTGACCGTAAAGCATTCTCGTGGGGACGCCCAACCGGCGCCCAGCAGACTGAGATCGCTGAGCAGATGCTGGCGTACTGGCGGTATTGCCGCGAGTTCACCGCATCGAAACGTGCCGATCGAGGCGACGACTTCACCAGCGAGTTGATCACGGCGCACGAGGAGAACCCGGACGACATCACCTACCGCGAGGTCGAGTCGGTGGTCTACGGCCTGTCGTTCGCTGGCCACGAGGCCGTAACTTCAGCGATCTGCAACACGTTGCAATGCCTGCTTCCCCGGCGCGAGGTGTGGGCCGAGATATGTGCTGACCCGACGCTCATTCCGAACGCCGTCGAAGAGGTCATGCGCTTCAACTCCAGCCAAATCTCGTGGCGACGCCTGACCACCGCCGACACGACCGTTGGCGGTTACGACGTGCCAGCAGGCACCGCCATCTTCATGAACTTCGCATCGGCGAATCGACAGGCGGACATCTTCGAAAATCCCGATGAGTTCGATATTCACCGACCCAATGCAGCCCACAACATTTCATTTGGTAAGGGGGTCCACTATTGCCTTGGCGCTAGGTTCGCAAAGTTCGAGACCCAGGTCATGACCGAGATACTCGCTGACCGCATCCCCTCGCTGCGACTTGTGGAAGATCAAAGTGAGTCGTACTTCCCCAACATCACCTTCCGAGGCCCCACCACCCTGCATATAGCCTGGGACTGACCCTCTGACGATATGGCGTCTCTCTAATCGGGCGGAAGGCCCTCGAGGCCCACGATGCGATAATCCGGCTCTGGAGCGTTGTGGACGTACGTGCCTCAGAATTGATCGGCGATGTTGTCGCAACCACCGCCGACAAGAGGGAACAGGGCGACCTCTCAGGCGAGCAGGTGCAACGGTTGGCCGACGCCGCCGACAAGACCCAAGGCGCCTCGCTGGCCGACGCTACCTTGATCGACAAGGCCGCCTCTGTCGATCCCGATAAGGGCAAGTCGGTGATCGATGACCATGTCGCCGACACATCATCGTCGGGCAAGGAACAATCTCGCCACGACATGCAACGTCGCAAGCGCCGGGCATCGCGCTTTCGCACCAAGGACGGCTGTGAAGCCAGCACATTCGCTGGCGACCGCGGGACCATCGCCGATTCTGTGCTGGCTCATCACTTGGGCGCGGACCTCGACATCATCGGCATCATCTTGGGCCACGACGGCCAGCGGTTGCGGCTCGGCCGTCAGGCACGACTGGCGTCACTGGGCCAGATCATCGGGCTGATCGTGCGAGACACGGGCTGTGTGCTGTGCGGCGCGCAGCAGAGTACATGCCAAGCTCATCACACGATGCCGTGGACCTCATCTGGCCGAGGCAAGACCAACATCAACGAACTCGCCCTCGCCCTCGCCCTCGCATGCCAAGACTGCCACCGCTGCCTGTGCGACGGCCAACAGACCTTGCACAAAGACCGTCACACCGGTGCATGGAAGCTCAGACCAGCGCTTCCACATGAGCTAGCAGCCAAACGAACACCCCGACCGAGCGACGGCCAAGCGCCACTGTTGACATGAGTCTTAGCTGACACATCCGCGTCTGATGGTGTGGGGCAGGTGCCCACACCATCACATATTGCAGCGCAGCGGCCGCGGGACTCGCCCGCTGAGACGAGGATCGACTGGCTCGACATATGACCGCTTTTAGGCGAACCTGCGCAAAAGCACGCGACCAGATCCGCACCGGGTTAGCAACGCTGCACCCAACTCCTGAACCGGTGAATCTCTGCGACGAACACTCGCGACGAACAGTGCGCAGATCGCTGCGCCACTGTCACCGAAAGGCCACAATCAGGAAACAGTTGCGCCAGCGACCAGGAGTGCCCGTTCGCGAACGGTCAGCGTTGTGGGGACGCTGCCGTAGCTCTCGCCATCGGCCCGCAGATCCATGTCGGACCCTGCAAGTTCGACCTTGCTCGCCCGGTGCGTCGTCACATATCGACTGCCAATATGGCGTCCGCTGAACACGGTGGGTAGCACGGCGGCAAACGCGACGCGTGGCGCTGGCCCGACCACGACGACATCGAGTTGGCCATCGTTGACCTGAGCCTCGGGAGCAATCTTCATGCCGCCACCGAAGTACTGCGTGTTCGCAATCGCGATCAGGTTGGCATCAATCCTGTGCTCGACACCGTCGAGAGCCATCGTAAGCCGATGGCAGCGCAGCTTTGGCAGCTCGATCAGCGATGAAACGGTGTACTTCGCTCTGCCCTTGATTCGTTTCATCTGGTTTGCGCGGTCATTGACCAACACGCTGAACCCAGCTGTTGCAACAGTCACCGCAACACCCGCCGCTGAGTCGATCAGATCGATTGCCAACGGATCGCGCAGGGCCGCCCGGCACGCATCGTCGATGTCGTTCGATAGGCCCAACGATGTCGCTGCATCGTTGCCGGTTCCGGCGGGAATGATGCCGAGCACCGTCGTGCTTCCCACCAAAGCATTTGCTGCCTGATGCACCATGCCGTCACCACCAACAACCACGATGCGTTCAGTGTCACCGGCAAGCTCGTGCATCTGAGCTCGTGCTGACTCAGCCGAATCAGGCCGATGCAAAACGACCTTCGCACCAAGCGTGCGAAAGGTAGCCAGCGTCGCTCCGAGCCGCATAGCCGAACGGCCCTCAGCTGCAACTGGGTTAAAGAACAGGTGGATATTCAACAGGGCCGCCTTCGAGTTAACCCGCGTGGCGGATGAGTCGACCCGGTAACGCTCCGGTCGCAACACCGTTGGTGTAGATCTCTTGGCCTGCGCAGATGGTGTGGAGGTAGCCGGTGGCCCGCTGCAACAGTCGACGGCCGCCAGCGGGAAGGTCATGATGGATCTCGGGGCGCAGCGCCTGCAGGTTCTCGAAATCAATGACGTTCACGTCGGCGCGCAGCCCTGGAAGTAACTGGCCCCGGTCACTGAGCCCCACCGCAGCAGCGGTGTCCTGACAATGCTGCTTGACGAGCTGCTCGACAGGGATGCGGCCATAGGGCCGGTCCCGACCCCAATGGGTCAACAGCGTGGTTGAAAAGCTGCCGTCGCAGATCGTGCCGACGTGAGCTCCGCCGTCGCCGAGCCCAGGAATCGTCAGTGGGTGATTCAACATCTCTTCAACGACATCAAGGCTGCCGTCGAGATAGTTAGCAAAAGGTACGTACAACATGCCCTGGCCATCATCGGCCAGCAGGATGTCAAGCGCCATTGCTTCGGGCGTCGTACCCGCTGCTGCAGCTCGGGCTGCCAGGCTGTCAGCTGGAGTCGGCTCATAGTTCGGTGGATCATTAAGTTCGAACATGATGTTGAACTTGGCAACAAGTTTAGCGCCGAGCAGCGTGCTGCGAGGGCCCCCCATTTCATCCAGAATGGCATCCCTGGCGTCAGGATTACGCAGGGCAGCGACCTTGCCGGCAAGCGGAAGATCAGTAATACCAGCCCATACTTTCGTTTTCATGAATGGATTAAGGGTCAGGTCGAGACCCAGGATCAATCCAACAGGTCGTGGTGCCACCTGGCCACGTACGCGCAGACCGGCTTCGTTCGCTGCTTCGATATGGCGCAACGCCATGCGGTGCCAATCGGGCAGGACCGGCGTGGCAACGAGCGACACCGACAGTGGACGACCCGAGCGTTCGGCCATCTTTCGCAGCATGTCGAACTCGTGGTCGCCATCGAGATGGTCACTGACCACCTGGAGGACACCGCGGCCTGCTGCGCCAACACCTTCGGCGATACCGATCAACTCGTCGGCTTCGGCTGTGAGTGTTGGCGTGAGCTCACCCTTGCTCGTGCGATGGTTCGCTGTCCGGGATGTCGTAAAGCCAACGCCACCGGCCTCGATGGCCTGGCGAGCCAGGTGCGCCATCTCACCGATGTCTTCGGCGGTAGCTGGCTCTCGGTTCGCGCCGCGCTGACCCATGACATGCAATCGCAGCGCGCCGTGTGGCACCTGAGCGCCACAATCGATGTCGTGTGGCACTGCTTCTACCGCATCAAGGTATTCGGGGAAGCTGTTCCAGTTCCACGCAAGTCCCTCGTGTAGGGCTGCGCCCGGGATGTCCTCGACACCTTCCATCAACTCGATGAGTTGGTCATGGTCAGCGTTGTGAACCGGTGCGAAACCAACGCCGCAGTTACCCATAATGACGGTCGTAACGCCATGCCATGAGGAGGGTGCAAGATGGTTGTCCCAAGTTGCCTGCCCGTCGTAGTGCGTGTGGATATCGACGAAGCCTGGTGTCACCAACGCGCCTGACGCGTCGATCTCCCTGGCTCCTTGGCCTGTGACCTTGCCGACCTCGACGATCGTCTCACCATTGATCGCCACGTCAGCCGTGCGCGTTTCACCACCGCTGCCGTCGACCAAATTGCCGCCACGGATTACCAGATCATGTAGTGCCATTGGCACACCCCCCTATGGGGGCGAGCCTAGGCGCTCTTCAGCACAGCCAATACATGACATGTCACTGGGCGCTAGCCCGCAAGGTTGGACGCAGACTTCAAGCGGGCCGCAGCCTCGGTGAGTTCGTCAGGGGTTCCCGTCGCGAAACTCAATCGAGCGTGCTTCGATAAGTCTCGTTGCACCCTGAACACCGACCCAGGCACAAAAGAGACGCCCGTGTCCAGACAGCGTTCAAGCCCGGCCGAGGTGTCATCGATCTCAGGGAACCGGGCGCCACAGAAACATGCCGCCTATCGGCGTATCTACGCCGACACGTGCACCAAACGAGGACCTCAAACCAGCGATCGATTTATTGCGCTTTGCGCTGTAGCTCTGACACGCACCGTCGAGGTGTGCGTCGAGCCAACGGGCAACGAGAGCTTCGGCCACGACCGCCTGAGTCAGCGAACTCGTGTGAAGGTCAATGGACTGTTTTGCTGTGATGATCAGCTGGGTCAACCACTGCGGCCCAGACAAAACCCCGATGGGTAATCCCGGAGCCAACATCTTCGATGCACTCCGCAGCTGGATAGCCAATTCAGGATCACCAGCGTGCTCGTTCGGTGGCACAGCCGAATAGTAAAGCTCGCAATACGGGTCGTCCTCGATCGCAAGAAAGCCATAGTGCTGCGACAACCAATTCACGTGTTCGCTGCGCGCTCTGCGCTCATGATCGCCCCTGTTGGATTGTGGAAGTTCGACACGATGTAGCAGCACGCGGGCGCAATCCCCAGCGCAACTCTTCTTCGAGCTGCGCTGTATCCAATCCTTCGACGTCGACCGTTACCGTGTGCTCATCGCCGCCGTAGCCGCGAAACACGTGACGCGCTCCGAGATAGTCAGCGTCGCCAAGAACCACCTGATCGCCTGGGTTGACCAGGACTCGGGCAATCAGATCGAGTGCTTGTTGTGATCCCGTTGTCGCCACCACAGCGACCACATCGGTCTCCGCGCTGGAGAGCCGACTGAGGGTACGACACACGTCGGCGTCGCCCCTTGTCATGCCGTACTGCAGAACGCGATGGCCCTGTTCCGCACGGACAGCGTTTGCGAGTCGTGTGGATTCGCTGCTCTCATCCTGTCGACTACTCACGCTTTCTGAGCCGCTGGCGAGCCGTTTCTGACTCGCAAAAATGGGGAGTTAGCGCGGGTCAGGACCCCCGATGCACCTGCCGACTGGTTACTGGAGTTGGGTGAACCGGCCGCCGTCGACCGGGATCGAGACGCCGGTGATGTAGTTAGCTTGCTCGGAGCAAAGGAAGGCAACGACCTGACCAAAGTCGGTTGCATCGCCTATACGGCCGGTTGGTTGCATCGCTGCCATGTCGTCGAGGTTGCCCTGCAACACCTCGGTCACCCGAGGTGTCAGGTGTAAACCAGGTTGAGCAGTATTGACGGTGATGCCATCGCCCACGACCTCGAGCGCCAGGGTCTTCAACAACGAGGTCAGCCCCGACCGGGCAGTGTTCGACAAGATCAGATTGGGCATCGGTGTGTGCACCGACGTGGATGTGATTGCCACGATTCGACCCCAGTGTTGGGCTTGCATACCCGGCACAACCTTCTTACACAGTGCAGCCATCGACACAAGGTTCATCTCGAGGGCTGCTGCGTAGTCAGCGATGTCGGTCTCGGCGAAGTTGCCCCGCGGCGGTCCACCCGCGTTGGTGACAAGAATGTCGATGCCGCCCAACGCTTCGGCCGCCGCATCGATGAACGTTTCGGCACCTTGTCGTGTCGACATATCCCCGGCAATAGCGATAGACCCAGGCACCTTGGGCACAGTCTCGGCCAAGCGCTCCTCGGTTCGACCATTGATGACGACAGTGCATCCAGCGTCAGCCAGAGCCACGGCAGTTGCCAGGCCGAGGCCCGAGGTTGATGCGGCCACAACGGCCCGTTTTCCAGCGATTCCCAAGTCCATGCTCTCAACCTAGTGTCACGCCCTTCAACGTTCCTGATGCCGACGACAACGCGAAGCTGGACTGGCCCAGTTACGCAACAAACACGAGTGTGTCCCATCCACAGCTCATCGGTGCCAGACAGGACCTGCGCCTCGACGAAAGAACGAAGGTTCCGATATCGCCAGCGCCCGACGAACCGAGCCAGTCCAACCGCGGCCAGGCCGTAACGACGTGCTTGTCGAACACGAGTAGCGTCGCAGCCGTGACAGGCATGCAGATCGCCATAATCATCGGGCTGACTATGGCTGGATCCGTTGTGCACGGCTCGATTGGGATCGGCCTTGGTTTGGTCGCTGCGCCCGCACTTGTCGCTATCGACCCTGCCTTTGCGCCGGGTCCTCTGCTGCTTGCCGGGCAAGTCGTCGGCATCCGCCACGTTCTGGTCGAGCACGACCAAGCCGACTTTCGGGCCTGGAAGCGCGGTCTGTGCGGCGTTCCTGTCGGCGTCGTTGGAGCGCTGCTCGTCCTCGAAATGATGTCGGACAAGCTGCTAGCAATCACGGTCGGATCACTCACCGCTGCAGCGGCCGCCATGTTGTTGACCGGCCGGAACCTGTCGCGCACCCCTCGCTCTGAGACGGTCGCCGGCGCCGTGTGCGCCTTCTCCTCGTTGACAGCAGCACTGCCCGGCCCACCGCTTGTCTGTGTCTACTCCGATATGAAACCGTCGGTGATGAGACCCACCGCATCGCTACTCATCTTGTCGGTGGCGTCGGTCGGTTTCATTACGCTGCTCGCCACGGGCAACTTCGACAGCGAAGAGTTTGCACTGCTCGCGTGGCTCATGCCCGGCGTGGTCGCCGGGCTCATTGCGAGCCGCTGGGTTCGTCCACACTTGGACCAGCCGTGGTTCCGGTCGTTGGTGCTCACCATTGCGCTCATAGGTGGCCTGGCGCTCGTCGGCCGGCAATTATTCAGCTAATCGACCAGGCCTTGAGTTGGCGAGTGGTCGTTGCTCGTCATTATCTCGTTGGTGCTCATCGTTTACCTGAAACATCAGAAATACACGACGCGGTAGACGACTCCGGAGGCAGCACGACACGGTGGCGATCTCCCAAAACGTTGCCCAACGATTAGTGGCACACTGCTGACATGAAGAAATTGCTTGTTGCGAACCGTGGCGAGATTGCGATTCGAGCCTTTCGGGCCGCTCACCAACTCGACATCAACACCGTTGCCATTCACACGTTCGAGGACCGCAACAGCCTGCATCGTCTGAAGGCCGACGAGGCATATCAGATCGGCGAGCATGGCCACCCGGTTCGCGCATACCTCGACCCTGCAGCCATTGTTGCGGCCGCCAAAGAAGCTGGCGCCGACGCCATCTACCCCGGCTACGGCTTCCTCAGCGAGAGCCCCGACTTTGCAGAAGCATGCATTGGGGCTGGCCTCACGTTCGTAGGTCCATCGGTCCGAGCGCTCGAGCTCACTGGCAACAAGCAACGAGCACGCGATGCCGCCGAGGACGCGGGCCTGCCTGTGCTGCAACAATCGCCGGCACTAACCCCGGACAGCGACCTGGTCGCTCTCAGTGAAGCGATCGGCTTTCCATTGTTCGTCAAGGCCGCAGCTGGCGGCGGCGGTCGCGGCATGCGCCGTGTCGAGAACCCAGCCGACTTGTCCGAGGCCGTCGACGCCGCCATGCGAGAGTCACTGAGCGCATTCGGCGACGACACCGTCTTCCTCGAAGAAGCAATGACCGATGTCCGCCACATCGAAGTACAGGTTCTGGGCGACGCCGCTGGCAACATCATCCACCTGTACGAGCGCGACTGCTCGGTCCAGCGCCGTTTCCAAAAGGTCGTCGAGATTGCACCTGCCCCCAACCTGACCGCAGCACAACGAGAAAAGCTGACCAGCGACGCGGTCAAGTTCGCCCACCACATCAACTATGTCAACGCCGGCACCGTCGAGTTCCTGGTCGACACCGCCGGTCGCCATGTGTTCATCGAGATGAACCCCCGCATCCAGGTCGAGCACACCGTCACCGAAGAAGTCACCGACGTCGACCTAGTCGAAGCGCAGTTGCGCATCGCAGCGGGTGAGACGCTCGCAGACCTGGGCCTGGGCCAAGAGTCGATCGTGCTTCGGGGCTTCGCTCTGCAGTGCCGCATTACGGCCGAAGACCCCGCCAATGATTTTCGTCCGGACACAGGACGACTGCTCGCCTACCGCACACCTGGCGGCGCTGGTGTGCGTCTCGACGGCAGCGGCGGCTTCGTGGGCCATCAGATCACCCCGTACTTCGACTCACTCATCGTGAAGTTGACCTGTCGTGGCCGTTCCTTCGACGATGCCGTCCGGCGAGCAGAGCGATCACTGGCCGAGTTTCGCGTGCGCGGCGTGGCCACCAATCTGGCCTTCCTACAGGCTGTATTGGCCAACGACGACTTCCGCTCAGGCAGCGTTACCACCACGTTCATCGATGAACGCCCCGAACTGACCGCTGCGTCGGTCGGTGCGGACCGTTCGACTCGCCTGCTGCGGTACCTGGCCGACGTCACGGTCAATCGTCCCCATGGCCCTGCTCCAACTGAGCTCGACCCGCACACCAAGTTGCCAGAAGTGACTGGTGCACCGCCAGTGGGCAGTAAGCAGCTACTTGAGCGCCTCGGCCCCGCAGGCTTCGCCGCATCGCTGCGCAATCAGTCCGCACTTGCCGTCACCGACACGACCTTGCGCGATGCCCATCAATCCATCCTGGCAACCCGGGTGCGCAGCATCGATTTGACCCGCGGCGCCGAAGCCATCGCTCATGCTTCGCCACAGCTACTGAGCTTGGAATGCTGGGGCGGCGCAACCTTTGACGTGGCCTTGCGGTTCCTGCACGAAGATCCATGGAAGCGGCTTGAGGCGCTCCGCGTTGCAGCACCCAACCTGTGCCTGCAAATGCTCATCCGTGGCCGTAACGCGGTTGGGTATTCGCCCTATCCCGACGTAGTTGCTCGCACATTTGTCGCCGAAGCCCATCGCACCGGTGTTGACATCTTTCGCGTATTCGATGCCTTTAACGACATCGAACAGATGCGCCCGGCGATCGAAGCCGCTCTCGAAGTCGGCGCAGTTGCCGAAGGCACGATCTGCTACTCGGGCAACATGACCGACCCAGCCGAGGATCTGTACACACTCGACTACTACTTGGGCGTAGCCGACGAACTCGTTCAGGCAGGCGCACACATCCTGTGTGTCAAGGACATGGCCGGCCTGCTACGGGCACCAGCGGCCAGCAAGTTGATCAGCGCGCTGCGTGAACGGTTTGACACACCCGTACATCTGCACAGCCACGACACCTCCGGTGGCCAACTTGCCACCTATATCGCTGCGGTCAACGCCGGCGTCGACGCCGTCGATGGCGCCGCTCCCCCACTGTCTGGCATGACTAGTCAGCCATCGCTGTCAGCAATCATCGCTGCGACCGAACACACCGAGCGCGACACGGGCCTCTCGCTTGACGCTGTTGGTCAACTCGAGCCGTACTGGGAAGCCGTGCGTGCGTTGTACAAGCCGTTCGAAGCAGGTCTGACCTCGCCGACCGGCACCGTCTACAAGCACGAGATTCCTGGCGGGCAGCTGTCCAACCTTCGCCAGCAGGCAATTGCTCTTGGCCTTGGCGACCGTTTCGAAGAGGTCGAGAATCTGTACGCAGCATGCAACGTGCTGCTTGGTCGGCCAATCAAGGTGACACCAAGCTCCAAGGTCGTTGGCGACCTGGCGCTGCATCTGGTTGCCTCGGGCGTAACACCAGATCAGCTTGAGAACGATCCCGAATCCGTCGACCTTCCCGAGAGTGTCATCAAGTTCTTGCACGGTGAACTTGGCACCCCGCCTGCAGGTTTCCCCGAGCCCTTCCGCACCAGGGCACTTGTTGGCCGCACCTATACACCAACGTCAGCCGAGCTCGACCCGGCCGACGAGAAGGCGCTGCAGGGCGACGATGTTCGCAAAGTACTTAACCGCCTGCTGCTGCCTGGCCCGGCAGCCAACCATGAAGAGCAGGCTGCTCGTTACGGCAATCTGGCAGTGCTGCCGTCACGTATCTTCTGGTACGGCCTCGATCTGAACCAGGAGGATCGCACCGTCGAACTTCGCCCCGGCGTGAAGGTTCTCGTCGGTCTCGAAGCCGTAGGTGAACCCAACGACGACGGCATCCGCTCCGTCGTCTTCCGGCTCAATGGTCAGTTCCGCCCGATCGATGTTCGCGACCGCGCCGCTGCGTCCAACGTGGTCGAAAGCGAAAAGGCCAACACCCAAAACCCGGGTCATGTCCCCGCACCGTTTCGGGGTGTGGTGAACGTAAGCGTCGCCCCTGGCGACATCGTGAAGGCCGGTGATTCGGTCGCCGTGATCGAGGCCATGAAGATGGAGTCCGCTATCTCGGTTCCGATCGGCGGCACCGTGACCCGGGTGGTCGTGCCACCAGCGGCCGCCGTCGAACCCGGTGACCTGATCGTCGAGGTTCGCCCCGCAGGCCTGGCCGAGGAGCTCTAACCGGCCAACGCCCCCTTTGAACCAGCCCGGACCCTTGGTCAGCGCTTACTAGCTGTGGAGGCGCAGTGCCAGATCACCGAGTTCGCGACACCCGGCCTGGGCCATGACATTGATGAGTTCGTCGGCGAGGATGTCGTAGGCATGCCCGGCACCGCGCTGCCCGAGCGCTGCGACACCGAAGAGGAACGCACGACCAGCGAAGACGAAGTCGGCACCCATAGCAAGGGCTCGGGCAACGTCGAGACCCGAGCGGATACCGCTATCAAAGATCACGGGCGCCCGGCCGTTCACACGCTCAAGAATCGCTGGCAGCGCATGTATAGCGGCGAGCGAACCATCGAGTTGGCGGCCACCGTGGTTCGATACCCAGATGGCGTCGGCTCCGCGATCGAGGCAGCGCTCGGCATCATCGGCGTCAAGGATGCCCTTGACGATGAGCGGGCCGGTCCACTCTTCACGAACCTCGGACAGGTAGTCGTAGGACAACGTGCCACCCAGGCTCGCTCCCACAAAACCAGCGATGTGTTGCATCGTTGCTTTGTCGACGTACTTCTCGAGCGTGCGGAATCGAGGCATGCCATTACGAAGCACGCCCATCGACCACGCAGGATTCATGGCTGCCTGTGCCACGAGCTTCGGCCCGATCTTAGGAGGCACCCGAATCTGGGCCTTGACCTGTCGTTCGCGGCGGCTGCGCGCCGGCACATCGGCCGTCACGACCAGCGCGGTGAAACCCGATGCACGAGCGCGCTCGATCAGGTCAGAGCGCATGTCGGCTTCGCGTGGCGGGTAGAGCTGGAACCAGCCCATGCCGTCAGAAGCAGGTCCAGCATCTTCGGGCCGAGTCGTTGACACCGTGCTCATGCAATACGGAATGCGGCGATCCGCGGCGGCGGCGGCCAGTGCCGCGTCGGCGCCAGGCCAGATCAACCCTGTCAAACCAACTGGCGCTATCCCGATCGGGGCCGCGTAGGTCACACCGAACAATTCGGTTTCTACCGACGGCTCGAACTTTCCCTTGAGTAACTGGGGCACGAGCGTGATCTCGGCGAGTGCATCCTCGTTGCGTTGCACGGCCTGATCTGCGCCAGTGCCACTCGCCAGATATTCCCAACTAAAGAAGGGCATCCGCTTGCGAGCGCGCGCTTCCAGGTCACTGATCGCGGGATATCGATCCATCAAGGGTGCAGCCATTACAACCATTCTGCACGACAACACCCCCCGATCTAGCTTCGGGCCCATCAACTGTTGGTCAACGAGGTGCACACCAAGCCGGCAAGACCGGGTGGACCCACGTCGGCGCATCTTGTCACCAAAGACATTTGCTCGCTCGTTCGTGCAAAGATCTGACAGAAACAAGGGGAGACGATGGACATAACGGCAACACCTGGTGCGAAGATGCAGTTCCTGATCAGCCGCAGGCCGCAGGCAACCCGCGAGGAACTGATCGCGAACTGGTTCGCCAATCACATGCCGGACGTGACCGCTGCCCAGCATCGCGCCGCCGAAAAGGGTCGGCCTCACGCAACCAGATACATTGCGACGCTCTACAACCCGGTGCCGTCGGGTGCGCAGGTGTGGGATGGGGTCGCTCAGCTCTGGTGGGATGCGCAGCTGCCCCGGGCCACAGAGGCACACGGCATCGAGCCCCGAGACACCTTCCAACAAAAGGCCGAGCCCTATGTCGCCTGGCCGACAACCGAATATGTCGTCATCGATGGCGAACTACCACTTTCTCCGAACACGTTGAACGACCCGTACCCCTGCACCCGTTCTGGTTTCCTCAAAGTCACGACATTGCTGACGGCCAAGGCCGACACCGATGTCGACGACCTGTTCGCCCACTGGCTCAATATTCATGCACCCAACGTGGCCGACGTAATGAAACAGGTGGGTGGCTTCCGCTATGTGATCAGCCAGAGCAGCGAACCCACCATTGATCCTTATGTCGGCATGGCTGAGTTGTACTTTCCCGACAAGGACGCACTGCGCTGCTATCTCGACATCTACGAGAGCGACGGTAGTGAACAGTTCATCGACAGCGATGCCCAACTCACCTTCCGCTCAACGACCGAGATGGTGGGCATCCCCTAACCGACAGGACAGCAACGTGTAATGACACCTTGCTACTGCCCTGCTGCTACTGCCCTGCTGCTACAACCTTTGCGTCGTTCCGCTGGACCGAACGTTGCCAGACACCGCACGAGCAATACCTGGTCGACTTCACCAGTTGGCGGCGATGTACTGCGTTTCGCAGAACTCGTAAATACCTTCGCTGGCGCCTTCTCGACCAAGACCTGACTGCTTCATGCCACCAAACGGCGCAGCTGGGTCAGACATGGCGCCGCGGTTCAAACCAACCATGCCACTCTGTAACCGCTCACTGACCTGCAGGCCGCGCCGCAGGTCTTCGGTGTACACATACGCAGCCAACCCCAGCTCGGTGTCATTGGCCTCGTCAATCATCTGATCGGTGTCGGTAAACGGAATCACCGGAGCGATCGGCCCAAAGATCTCTTCGCCGGCGATCGACGAATGATGGGCGACGTTGCCGAGCACTGTTGGCTCATAGAAGAAGCCAGGACCATCGATTGGTTTGCCGCCGAGCTCGGCGGTCGCTCCATTGGCGATTGCAGCTTCAACCAGCCCATGCATCTTCTCGACCGCATTCGCGGTGATCATTGGGCCACAGTCGACGCCATCGGCCAGACCGTTACCGACCTTGACCTGTGCCATGGTGGCCGCAAGCTTGGCGGTGAACTCCGCTGCCACATCGACATGGGCATAGAAGCGGTTTGCCGCGGTGCAGGTCTCTGCGCTGTGTCGCATCTTGGCGACCATTGCGCCTTCGACCGCTGCATCTAGATCTGCGTCGCCGAAGACGATGAACGGGGCGTTGCCACCTAGTTCCATGACCGTCTTGAGCACCCGATCCGCCGACCGGCGCAGCAACATGCGGCCGACGGCAGTCGAGCCGGTGAACGACACCATACGTGTTGCCTTGTTCTCGACCGCGGCGTCGAACCACGCCCCTGGATCCTTGGCAGCCACCACATTGATCAGGCCGGCAGGTACACCTGCTTCTTCGCACAACTCGGCAACTCGTAATGCGGTCAGAGGTGTCTCGGCAGGCGGTTTGATGACCACTGCGTTGCCTGCGCCAAGCGCAGGCGCCAGCTTGCGCGTGATCATGGCGGCCGGGAAGTTCCAGGGCGTGACCATGACCACGACACCCATCGGCGGATGCTGCACGATGATGCGCTTGTCGCCGCCAGGTGCCATGCCAATGGAGCCATGGATACGCACGGTCTCTTCAGCATTCCACCGGAAGAACTCAGCGGCATAGGAGACTTCGCCAACGGCATCAGAGCGGGGCTTGCCGTTCTCCATCACAATCAACTCAGCCAACTCGTCGGTGTGCTCGATGAGCGTCTGCCAGCAGTTGCGAAGGATCTCGGATCGCACCCGAGGCGCAGTTGCTGCCCAGGCTGGTTGTGCGGCCGCAGCAGCATCGACCGCTGCGGTTGCATCGGCGGCATTACCCGAGGCAACCGACTCGATGACGTCACCCGTCGACGGGTCGACCACGTCGATTCGTTCGCCAGTCGTACCAGCGCGCCATTGGCCGCCGATGAGCAGGTCAGTCTTCACAGTGTCTCCCAAGAGCCGTGCAACGAGGGGCCATTCTTGCATCCGAAGCAACGCTTGATGCGCCGTCGTTGCACGATGTCAACAACAGGGCGCAACTATTGCGCCACCATGCGCTTTGCCTTGTCCTGGGACGCTGAGTTGCATAACCGACACTCCGTGATAGACCATCGGGTTATGAGCAATGCGATCAATTTGGAACAAGCCCTCGACGAGATGCATGCAGCAGTGCTAGCGATGCTGCCTCCGACGTTGCTCGATCTGACAGATTTGGCCGCGTGCCGCACCCAGATCGACATGGTTCTCGGCGCAGCGCCCGTACCGCCGATGCCAGAAAACGTGACGCTTTCCGAAGTGCACGTTCCCGGCGTCGACGGCGATCCCGACGTCCGAGTCAAGATGTACACGCCAAATGATCTGCCTGCCGGGTCTCCCGCACTCGTCTGGATCCATGGTGGCGGCATGGTCTTGCTCTCCGCCGACGGCGATGATTTCCAGTGCGCATCGAGAGCAGCGAAACACAACTGCCTGGTGGCCTCGGTCGACTATCGTCTGGCGCCAGAGACAGCTGCACCCGGTCTCGTCAACGACTGTTACGCAGCCTTCCGCCATGTTGCTAACAACGCCGATGCACTTGGTATAGACGCCAGCCGCATCGTGATTGGCGGCGCAAGTGCTGGTGGCGGCCTGGCCGCCGGAACAGCCCTGTTCGCTCGGGACCAGGGCGGCCAACAGCCGTCAGCACAGCTCCTCGTGTTCCCCATGCTCGACCACAGCAATACAACCGAGAGTAGCCACGCAATTGTCGACACCCGCGTGTGGAACCGCCCGGCGAACCTGCTTGCTTGGGGGCACTACTTGGGCGGCCAGGCTCCGACCATCTACAGCTCGCCATCAATGTGTGAGGACCTAAGCGGTCTTCCGCCAGCACATATCAATGTCGGCACATTCGACATGTTCCACGACGAAGACATCGCCTATGCCACCGCACTCAACCGCGCCGGCGTGGCATGCGAATTGCATGTGTACCCGGGTGCCTTCCACGGATCACAAGGCTTCGTGGTCGACCACCCCACGTCAAAGCGTTGGGTCGCCGACGAAGAAGCCTTCCTGGCTCGAGCCCTCGCCGGCGAGGTGTGACCAGCGAGGCGTCCTCTCTGAGGCCTGGACCCCTGGTGCCATGCACATATGATCGGTAGTCTGGCCCAGCCAAAGCCTCGACGGCCCTGGGGGCTCTGCCCACGCCTATAGAGGCAGCCGGTAGAGGACCACACGGCTGCAAGGGCCCCGGCATCGATAGATCTTCGCCCTCGCACCAACGAACAACACCGGATTCGTTGAGCCAACCCTGCACCATCTCGAAGTCCGCATCGCTGAGCAGGCCAAAGATGAACCACAGTTCTGTGCCCATTCCGTACGGCCCCGAGAAAGCACGATTCGAGCAAGGTTTTCCGGCGCCACCACGGCGCAGCTCGTACGAACCTGTTCCGTGGCCTTGCGGCATTCGAGCACTGAACACCGCTAGCGCAACGTCACCGACGCCCGGCCGTGGCGGCCCAAGCCGTACCCGGTGAGATCTGCAGCATGGCCACTAGCAACAACCGCCTGCTCTTCTTCCTTGTCGAATTTGAACGACAGTGCCGTGACCTGCTTGTTCGCGAACAAATAGTTCTTGTTGCGCACTCGAAATGTCGGCTCGCCGCCCCAGACTTCGGTGTCGACGCAGGTCGTTTCGGGAAGCGTCGCAACCAACGCCTCGATGCGTTCCCTATTCGTCTTTACTGCCGTGCTTTGCCTTGAGGTCGATCTCAGCGGGCTCGGTCCACATAACGCGCCACGGTGTTCTCGAGCATTTCCTGACGCCCAGACACGGTCTTAGGCTCGACGCTAATGCGGACATGATCGCGCAAGGATTCAAGCGATGCGTCGCCTGCCATGATGCCGGTGCCAAGCTTGCTTTGCCAGCCGGCATAGCGCTCGTCAACAGCGCCGCTCAGTACCTGATCATTGATCATTGCGTGGGCGGCAAGCAGCGCTCGAGCCATAGTGTCCATGCCGCCAATATGGGCGTGAAAGAGGTCGTCTCGGGCAATGGACTGGCGACGCAGCTTGGCATCAAAGTTCAGCCCGCCACTCGTGAAGCCGCCGCCGCGCAGTATCTCGTACATGCCCAGCGTCATCTGCTCGACCGAGACAGGGAACCGGTCGACATCCCAGCCAAGTCGATCGTCGCCAGCATTGGCGTCAACGCTGCCGAAGATGCCAGCAGCATTGGCGGCTGCGATCTCATGGGCAAAATCATGCCCGGACAACGTGGCGTGGTTGACCTCGATGTTCACATGGATCTCGCCCATCAGGTCATACTTCTCGAGGAAGGCATGGCACGCCGCTACATCGAAGTCGTACTGGTGCTTCGTCGGCTCAAACGGCTTTGGTTCGAGCATTAACAGGCCTTTGAATCCGATCTGGCGCTTGTGTTCGACGACCATGTGCAAGAACCGACCCATCTGGTCAAGCTCACGAGCGAGGTCGGTGTTCAGCAGCGTCTCGTAGCCCTCTCGCCCACCCCACAACACGTAGTTCTCGCCACCAAGTTGGTGCGTGGCCTCTAGGCACTGGCTTACCTGGGCCGCAGCGTAGGCGAAGATCTCGGGATCAGGGTTCGTCGAGGCACCTGCTTGAAAGCGAGGGTCCGAGAACAGATTCGCGGTGCCCCAAAGCAGCTTCACGCCAGTGCGTTCCATGTGACGCGCCGCTTCGTCGACCATCTCGTCGAGGTAATCGCAGCGTTCGCGAAAGGAGTTGCCTAGTGGCGCTATGTCCACGTCGTGGAAGCAGAAGTACGGGGTACCGAGCTTCTCGAAGAACTCGAAGGCTGCTTCCATTTTGGTCTTTGCGAGATCGATGGGGTGCGCTTGGCTGGTCAACCAGGGGCGGTCCATAGTGCCAGCACCGAAAATGTCGAAGCCATCCCAGTTGAAGCTGTGCCAATAGGCAACGGCGAAGCGCAGGTGCTCGGCCATGGTGCGGTCACCAACAACACGGTCGGCGTCGTACCAGCGGAAGGCAAGCGGGTTGTCAGATTCGGGGCCCTCGTACGCGATCTGCGAAGGGACACTCGTAAAAAACTCGGTCATGGGCAAATACTACGGGTTGTCCGGATTCGTCGCAGGGCTGCTCATCCTGTTTTAAAGTTTCCGCCACGACGATCCCGCCAAAA
>MEHZ011594470.1_pt1 | contig 49208 bp, 45 predicted proteins | sample 897221 | NCBI WGS metagenome assembly MEHZ01 (sample SAMN05514161, study PRJNA337945) | marine metagenome | isolation source: marine surface water | place: Arctic Ocean | collected 2007-12-13 | reverse complement strand
TGGCGAGCGTGGCGAAGGTGGCGGTGGCGAAGGTCGCCGCAATCGCGGCGAGTAACCCAATTTTGTCACACAAATGGTAGGTTTGTATAGGCAATAGGTAGGTAGGCGGTCCTCGGTTTCCGGGGGCCGCCTCTTTTTTTGGCGACTTGCGAATATAACGGGCTAGCTTGGCGGATATGCCGGTAACCCTTGCGACGATCCGCGCGGCCGCACGCCGCATCGCAGGTGGGGTCGTATTCACCCCCTGTCTCGAATCCATTCCCCTGTCCGAACTCACCGGTGCTCAGGTATTCTGCAAACTCGACAACGAGCAATGCACGGGATCCTTCAAAGAGCGCGGCGCCCGTAATGCGCTCCTCCAACTCACCCCTACCCAACGTCGGCGCGGGGTTATAGCAGCCTCGGCTGGAAACCACGCTCTCGGATTGGCCTACCACGGTTAGTTGTTGAAAATTCCCGTGACGGTAGTGATGCCCCTGACCGCCCCCCTGATCAAAGTCACGACTTGCCGTCGTCTCGGGGCCAAGATCGTGCTGCACGGCGAAAACTTCGCCGGGGCCAAAGAAGAAGCCGACGCGCGGGCCGAACGGGACAACCTCGCCTATATTCACGGGTTCGATGACGACGCTATTATCGCGGGCCAAGGCACCATGGCACTCGAGATCCTCAAACAAGTTCCTAAAGTTGATGCGATTGTCGCACCCATCGGTGGAGCTGGTCTCATCGCCGGCCTTGCGATTGCCGCAAAAAAAATCCGCTAGGGCATCAAGATTATCGGCGTCGAATCAAGCGCCACCGGCAGTTATGTTGCGGCCCTCAAGAAAGGTGCGCCCGTCTCGATTCCGCCCCGCGCCACCCTGGCTGACGGTCTCGCGGTTTCGTGCGTAGGACCTAATGCCTTTGCTCACGCCCGCGACCTCGTCGACGAAGTAGTCACGGTATCCGAAAAATGGATTGCTCTCGCTATCCTCCGCTATGTCGAACTCGAAAAAACGGTCGTCGAGGGCGCTGCCGCCGCGCCGCTGGCCGCGATGCTGGCCGGCAAATTACCTCACCTCAAAAACCGTCGCGTAGTATTAGCCGTGTGTGGCGGCAATATCGATCCTTCGGTCCTGAGTCGGGTGATCGAAAAAGGCCTTGTGGCCGATGGTCGGCTTTGTCGATTTACCGTGACCATCAGTGATCGTCCCGGCGGCCTCGCCGCGCTTAGCCAGACCATCGCCAAAGCTGGGGCCAGCATCAAAGACATCGCCCACGATCGCGCCTTCAGCGGCCCCGACGTGAGTGCGGTCCACGCCTCTTGCACGGTGGAAACCAGAGACCACGCCCACGTCTCCGCCCTGAAGCGTGCCCTCACCAAATCCGGTTTCCGCCTCGTCCGCCGCTAGGGTGGATCTCCACCCGTTTGCCCCGTGAGAGGTAGGGACGGACCGCTGGGCAGTCCGCGCGGCTTAAAGGAGCGTCCGAATTGCCTCTGGAGAACCTGATGAAAACATCGCGTAGCGGTAGCTAAGTCATTAATGGCTAAAACCTCGTGGAGTCGTGGTGCTTAGCGTCTCTCAATCCGTGGTTTCCTGACGCCCGAAATCTTGGTGAATTTTGATAAACGCGCAGGCGGCGATCGAAGGCACGGCGCAGATGACCACCCAGATGAAGAAGTTCTGGTAGCCCAGCTGTTCTTGGATCCAACCCGAGAACATTCCCGGCAGCATGACGCCCAGCGCCATGAATCCGGTGCAGATGGCGTAGTGCGCGGTTTTGTGCGGACCATCTGAGGCGACCATCATCATATACACCATGTAGGCGGTGAAACCGAAGCCGTAACCGAGTTGCTCCATCACCAGTGCTCCGCCGATGACGGTCAGACTCTCGGGTTGGGTGAGGGCCAGACCGACGAAAACGACGTTGGGCACATGTATCGCTGCGACCATCCACCAGAGCATTTTGCGCAGCCCAAAACGTGATACCAACCAGCCTCCGGCCAGTCCGCCGACGGTCAATGCGACAACCCCAAGCGTGCCGTAGAAAATACCGATCTGTTCGGTGGTGAGCGCCAGTCCGCCGACTTCCCGCTCATCCAGCATGAAGGGGATCACCAGCTTCAGTAGTTGGGCTTCGGCGATACGATATAGCATCAGGAATCCGAGCACGGTGAGGATGTCGCGGCGGCGGAAAAATGCGCTGAAGACCGTCCACCAGCCTTGCCAAGGATTTCCTCGCTCCGTTGGCGGTGCGTCTTCGCTCAATCGAGGTAGGGCGCGCGAGTGATACCACCCAGCGAGAAAAAAGAACCCGGCGAGCAGGCCGAAAACCACCGCCCAAGCATGCGCGATGTCTCCCGTGGAGGTTGCTAAACTACCGGCCAGAAAAACCAATCCGCCCTGTCCAGCGATCATCGACAGTCGAAAGAATGTGCTGCGCACGCCGACGAATGCGGCCTGCTGGGTCTTCGGTAACGCCAGCAGGTAAAACCCGTCCGCCGCGATGTCATGGGTCGCCGAACTGAAGGCAATGAGCCAAAACACCGCCAAGGTTGCTTGGAAATAGAACGGTGCGGGCACCGTGAGCGCGATCAACCCGAGCGCGACGCCGATCACGAATTGCAGCCCCACGATCCATGCCCGTTTCGTGCCGCGTAGATCGACGAAAGGCGACCAGAGCGGCTTGATCACCCAGGGCAGGTAGAGCCAGCTGGTGTAGAGCGCGACGTCGGTGTTGGAGACGCCGAGATTCTTATACATCACCACCGCGAGGGTGGCGACCGCGACATTGGGAATGCCTTGGGCGAAGTAGAGGCTGGGAATCCAGCGCCAAGCGCGGCGAGATGAGGGAGCAGGGGAATCCATGAATCGAGAAACTCAGGTCATGCCCGCTCCGGGGCGACCACGCAACCCGTCTTATGCCACTATCCCCGGCGACCGAATGGCCGGGATTCAGGCGTCGCTCTCGTTTTGTTCGCGATCGATGGCCTCGGCCGCGCCCTGAGACGTGCTGGCCAGAATCGCTTTGGCTGCCGCCACATCGGCCTCGGCGACTTGCACCACAATACCACCCGAGGCCCACAAATAGGGTGGGGCAATTTCGGCGGTCCGCTCATTGGGAATGTCCGCTTGGATCCCGTTTCCCTCGAGCACCGAGCGGATCAATTGGGCTTCGGCGATCTCGGCAACAGCAGCAATGGTTTCCATGTTAGAAAAGTATGTGCACCCGACTAGAAATTGCGAGCCTGAGCGCCATTTAGCAGGGTGAACGATTCACTGACAAATTTGTCGGGTTACGACTCGCACCGCACCCATTGCGGTGCCACCACTTCTCTTCCGCATGTCCTCCCCGGTTCCCTCTTTTGCAGATCTCCCCCTGAACGACCCCGAGTTGCTCGGCTGGTTGCAACATGCAGCCGACGAACACGCCATCATGGCCGTGACGAATGCCGATGGGGTCATCGTCCACGTGAACGACCATTTTTGCCGAATCTCGGGCTATGATCGTTCCGAGCTGATTGGCCAAACCCACCGGATCATTCGCAGCGAGTATCATCCGCCGGAGTTTTTCGCCATCATGTGGGAGACCATAAATACCGGCAAAGTGTGGCGGGGCACGTTTTGTAATCGGGCGAAGGACGGCAGTCATTATTGGGTTTCCAGCACGATCACGCCCTTATTGGGAGATGATGGGAAGCCCCGCTATTACCTCGCGCTCCGCACTGATGTTACCCGACTCAAAGACACGGAAAACCAGTTGCGCGAAGAACACTCTGAGCTGCAGAAGCAGGTCAAAATGCTTGCCGCCAAGCAGGAGGAGTTAGCCGCATTTTACGATCACGCGCCGATCGGTATCACGTGGCGCGAGTTCGACGCCGACGGCGAGCCGTCCATCAATCACGTTAATCAACGCTTCTGCGACATCGTTGGTTTGACCGAAGAAGAGGCGGCCGACGTGCACAATGTATTACGCGTCACCCACCCTGATGATCGGACCAAACAGGAGCTCCTCACCGACGAACTTTACAATGGGAAGCGAAACACCTTCTCGATGGAGAAGCGTTATGTGCAGCCCGATGGATCCATGGTGTGGACCAATCTCACGATTGTGGTTTTACGCGATGACACCGGCTATGTGACGCACCACTTTGGCATGCTTCAGGATATTTCGGAGCGCAAAAAAGCGATCCATAAACTCGAGAGCAAGGAGTCGCGTTGGCGCACCTACCTCAACACCGCTAGCGAGATTCTCCACGCCATCACTCCGGAGGGGCGGGTGAAGTGGGTCTCCTCTGCCATCACCACCAAACTCGGCTACGAAACCGAGAGCCTGCTGGGCGAGCGTTACATCGATTTTGTCCACCCGGAACACGTCGAAGCGTGGACCCATTTTTTCCAAGACACCCTGACCAAAGGTTCCAGTTCAGGCTTCATCGAATACCGGGTCTTGCACGCCGACGGGTCGTGGATTTGGCACGCGATGAGCGCGAAGACTTACTCCGATCGCAACGGACGCACCGCATTTCTGGGAGTGGGCCGAGACATCACCGCCCGGCTTGAAGCTGAACAAAAACTCAAGGCAGCACTCGCTCGCCGGGAAGAGATGGAACGTATCGTTAACCGCTCCCCATCAGTAGTGGTGCTGTGGCGGGCAGCAGAAAACTGGCCGGTGGAGTTTGTGTCAGCCAGCGTTCGCCAATACGGCTACGAGCCGGAGTATTTTACCGCCACGAATCGTGGATTTATCGCGATCACCCATCCGGGCGATACAAATCGCGTGACCCTCGAACTCGAAGCTCACGCTTCCGCCGGACACGACGAATACAATCAAGAGTATCGCATCGTATGCGGTGACAAATCCATTCGCTGGGTGGCCGACCATACGGTTGTGCGCCGCGATGAAAATGACGTCGTCACCCACCACGAAGGTCTCATCACGGACATCACCGAGCGCAAGGAATCCGAGGATCGCGAACGTGAGGTGCGAGAACGAGATATGCGCACGGCGGCCGAGATCCAGTCCCACCTTTTACCGCAAGAGTTTCCGGAAAACGATGTGGTTGAAATCGAAGCCTTGTCCCACCCATCGATGCTCATTGGCGGCGATTATTACGATGTCCTCAAAGTCGACGACGACCACCTAGGATTTGTGATTGCCGACGTTTCGGGCAAGGGGGCCGGCGCCGCGCTGGTGATGACGGAATGCCGGGCGACCATGCGACTCTGCGCCGAAGGTGAAACCAGCCCCGCGGCCGTGCTGCGTCGTGTCAACCGCGTGTTGCAACCGGACATGCGCCCGGGAATGTTCGTGGCGCTCTTTTACGGTATTCTAGATTTAAAGACTAAGAAAATGCGTTTCTGCCGCGCCGGCCACGAACCCCCGATCTTATTGCACCCTGAGGGTGAAGTGGATCAGTTACCCGGCGGTGGACTCGCGGTCGGGCTGGACGAGGGCGAACTTTTCGACGAGATCCTCGAAGAGCACGAAGTGCAGCTGATCTCGGGGGATTTACTAGCGCTTTACACCGACGGAATCACCGAAGCGACCAACCCCCAAGGTGAGGAATTTGACCGCGTGCGGCTAGCCACGTCTTTGCAGCGTCACATCGACAGTTCCCTCGATGACGTGGTCAAAAAAGTTGATCGATACGTGCGTAATTTCTGTGTGCTCGCGCCCAATCACGACGACCGCACGCTCCTGCTCATGCGGGTGTTTTGATCCGGACCGGAAAGCGGCAATCCAGTTGAGTTCCTCCGGACGGGGCGTAAGGTCGGGCTATGATACTTAAGCTTCGTCTTCCCTTATTTTTAGCCATTGGCCTGTTAGTTGCGCCGGGTGTTGTGTTTGCAAAAACCAAGGCGGAAAAGAAGCGCGATAAGATGATGCAAATGCGGGCCAAAGTTCTCGAGACGCTTTACGAACAAAGCCCGCGTTACAAAAAAACCATCCGCAACGCCGAAGGATATGCCGTGTTTTCTAACATCGGCGTAAATCTTATTTTTGCATCATTTGCTGGGGGCGCGGGAGTGGTTGAAGACGATCGAGGCAAGCGCACTTTTATGAAAATGGGGTCGGCCGGTCTTGGCTTAGGTCTCTCCGTCAAAGATTTCCGGGCTATCTTCATTTTTCATGACGCAAAAAAATGAACGCCTTCATCGAGAAGGGATGGGACTTCTCGGCTCAGGCCGATGCGGCGGCCAAGTCCGACGAAAAAGGTGGCCAGTATGCCGCGGCCGCAACCATTCGGAAGGAGTAGAGGTCATTCAGATTACGGAAAACGGACTCGCGCTCCAGGCGACTCTACAGGGCACCAAATATTGGCGCGACCGTGATTTGAACTATACCGAGTGATGAACCTTAGCGGCTGGCTACCACCAGCCAATGCCACGGATTTGGTTCTGCCATCCACTCGGGTGGATCATCAAATTCTGTGGTCCAGGGGTAAGGTAGTTTTTCGAATTCGAGATTCTCGAATCCTAAGTCGCGAAACTGAACTTCGAGTTCCTCTTTTAGGAAATGTTTGGTCGGCACGCCGTCAATGGGGCGCACGCCTTGTTCTCGGGCTGAAGCATTTTCGTCACTTTCGTAACTCTGCGTTTCAGCATCCTTACCGTCGAGTCCTGCTCGTAAATTCCAATCTAATCGTCGGTAGCTGGTGAACAGCGCTGATTCATGGGACGGCACCACGAGTAACAGTTTGCCCGAGGCGGCGATGAGGTCGGTTACGGTGTGCCAGATGCGTTGGCGCTCTTCGACATCGGGACCGATCAGGGCGTTGATGCACAGGCCCAAGTCTACGGGAGCAAAGGGCGGAGGAGCTTCCCCGGATAAATCAAACTCGTGAAAGCTGACGTGAGAATTCTCTGCCGACTTTTTGGCTGCTTCCTGAAGCAACGCAGGTGACCAATCGCAGGCGTGAATCTCCGAAAAATGCTCGCTTAGCAGACTGATGAGTTGTCCGGGACCGCAGCCAAAATCTGCGGCGACCTGCTGTGGCGCGGCCAAATGACTAATGAGTTCAGCAATTCGGGTCCGGGAATCATTCCCCAGCACACTGAAAATATCTGCGGCGTAATTTCCTGCGGTTTTTTCCCAGTATGCTCGGTCCATTTATAGAGGGTAATTTTATGGATGGATGCGGCAAGGGCCGAACCGATCGTTAAACGGTGGGGCGGACTGAGATTGCATCTTTCGGCTAATGTCCGTTTTACCTTGGATGTGCTTTCGCCCCGAATCCTTGCTGTCGCAGGTTTGCTGTTTTTCCCAGCAATTGGAATGATGTCTCCCGATAACCGTGCCCCGTCCACTCAGCCTCCCGGTGACCTCGCTATCGCCGATGTGCCGATGTTTGTGATGATTGGCTTCGACGATAATCCTGATGTCGAACCCATGACTTGGATCCTCGACTACCTCGCCGAAAAAACCAACCCGATCGGTTCGGGGCAGGTGGCCACATTCGATGGGTCTCCGACCCGAGTGGCTTTCTATTCCAACGGAAAATACCTTGAGAACTCAGCTCCGCTTCGGGCGCTCCATCTCCGGGCATTTCGTGAAGGCCACGAAATCGGCAACCATACCCATAACCATTTTCATGGCGGCGAATTCACCACTGAGACTTGGACCGAGGAGATGCGTCTTTGCCGGGACGCTTTAGTCGGCTGCGGGATCCCAAATGATTCGATGATAGGGTTCCGCACCCCGTTCCTGGAGTATAACGACCACACGTTGGCTGCGGCTCGCCAAATGGGTTTAATTTATGACACCTCGTTAGAGGAAGGCGTGCGTCCCGATGAGGATGGCACTAACTTCGTATGGCCTTTCACGCTCGATAACGGGGGGCCGGGCAACGCCTACTACCACGCCCCCGGCGCCGCCAAACACATCACGTCGCACCCGGGTTTTTGGGAAATTCCGCTGCATGTATTCATGGTTCCTCCGGACGACGTCGCCGCTGAATATGAGATCGCCCCGGGACTGGCGGAACGAATTTATCAAACTATTAAAACGACCCAGGGATGGGAGTGGTCGGCTGAGAGTCGGAAGATAACGGGTTTGGACTGGAATGTTCTGGAAGGAGCCGGGCGCACAGCACCGGAGTTTCTCGCTATCTTGAAACATACCTTGGAACTGCGACTCGCGGGCAACCGGGCGCCCTTGATGGTCGGTGCACACACTGCGCTATTCGCCACCGATAAACCGGATCGTCGCGTCGCGATGGAAGCGTTTATCGGCTACGCGCTGAACCACCCCGAAGTGAGGATCGTGACCCCATCTCAACTCATCACCTGGTTGCGCGATCCGCAGCCTTTGGGTAACTAGTCGTCGGCCGGACGGTTTACCACTTCGTTGGAGAGCTCGTCGCGATCGTCATGCTCACGCGGAAACTCGGTGGCGAGAAGGGTGCCAGCGCGAGTGATTCCTTCGACCAAAGCCTGAGTTGGGTCGCCAGCCCGGAAGTGCTGCTCCATCGCGGCTGCGACTTCAGCCCAAAAGGACTCGGGGCATTTTTGGTGAATACCTTGATCGCCGAATACGGCGAATTTTTGAGCATCGGGTGCAACGAAAAACAACACACCGTTGCGCTCAGCTGTCTCCTGCATTTTTAGGCGAGCAAACTCTTTTTCGGCTCGCTGCACGGGGTCTTCGACCTTGCCAGCTTGGAGCACCACCCGGATCTCACCGGAGGTTAGGTTTTCGGCGTCGTTGATCGCTTGCTCGATACGGGTGTTGTCGAGTTGTTTGGAAAATTCTTTGAGTGCACTCATGGATTAAAAATTTGGGTTACCAACTGCCGCCAGCCCCGCCACCGCCAAAGCTACCGCCACCTCCGGAGAAGCCACCGCCGCCGCCGAATCCGCCTACCATCCAGCCACCGGTTCGATGATGGCCCCGGCCGTATATTTGTCTTCGTCGTCCCCGCCCACGGAAGATCGCGCTGAGCACCAAGATGATCAGAATAAATATGATTTCGAAAACTGAGGAGGAGCGACGGTTCGATCGTCGATCGTCTCCATTGGCTCGGCCGGAACCGGTGTATTCGCCTTGGGTCGCGGCGATCATGGCATCGACGCCAGCCGCCATGCCTTGGGCGATATCTCCGGTGCGGAAATATGGAATGATACTCTCCTCGATGATGCGTTTCGCGAGTGCATCGGGGAGCGCGCCTTCAAGACCGTAGCCGACCTGGATGAACATCTCCCGATCTCCGAGGAAAACGAACAAGACCGCTCCATTGTTTCGGTCACTCTGGCCTACGCGCCAACTCTCGGCGACGCGGTAAGTGTAGTCCTGTACGCTAGAGGGCGAGTCCATGCGATCGTAGATCGCGACCAGTAACTGGTTTGAAGAGTCCCGTTCATAACCCTGCAGGCGTTGATTCAACGCCTGGCTCAGTTGCGCCGGAATCTGCCCCGTGTAGTCATTAAAATAGGCCCGAGGCGCCGCTGGCATCGTCTCCGCAATTACTGCGTTCGGGATGAACGTTCCGACCCCGAACAGGAGTGCGGTTAGGACGCCAGATCGGAGTGCGGACCACGCGGTCAGCAGGAGGTGTTGATTCAACATCAGATTAGTTGCCGAAATCGACCTGTGGCGGTTCTTCGGCGCCGGGCTTGGCCGTAAAATAGGTGCGGGTCTCGTAGCCGAGGGCCCCGGCGATGAAGACAGCAGGTATCCGTTTTATGGCGACATTGTAGCCTTGCACCACGGTATTGAATTTGCCCCGTTCAACCGCGATACGGTTCTCGGTGCCTTCGAGTTGAGCCTGTAGATCACGGAAAGAAGCGGTGGCCGTGATTTGGGGGTAGCGTTCGACCGTGACGAGCAACCGGGAAAGGGACGAGCCGAGTTGGGCCTGGGCGGCCTCAAATTTCGCGAGCTGAGCGGCGTCAGTCGGCGCTCCGGCGGGTAGTTGCATTTGGCCAACTTTCGCGCGGGCGTTGGTGACCTCCATGAGGGTGGATTTCTCGAAGTCGGCGGCTCCGGATACGGTGGCCACCAAATTGGGCACCAGGTCGGCGCGGCGCTGGTAGACGTTTTCTACCTGCGCCCATTGCGCGTCCACGGCTTGGGATTTACCGATCAATCCGTTGTAGGAACCAACGGCCATCATCACGAAGATGACGAGGAGAACGAATGGGATGCCGAGAAGCAGAAGCAGTTTTTTCATAATGGTGGCCTTTATGCTTACCTGACGTATCCCGATCACGCAAGCGGTCGACTGTTACAGAATCACGTCTTCTTTATCATGGAGCGTTTCCACGAAAAAGCCCGCGGCTTTAGCCGCGAGCTTTAGCCGCGAGCTTGGGAATGGATCAAATAATGGAAACAGACCTTAGCCTTGAGCCATCATTTCGCGGGTGCCGAGCTCGATGGCCTTGTGGCCAGCGTTGTAGGCCGCGGCAAAGCCCTGCGCCATTTCGTCGGTGAAGACCTCTTCCGCGCCGGATTCGATGCCATCCAGGATGGTGCCCGCGACATCAACTGGAGATGCTTTGGGCGCATCAATATCCTTGGCCATGTCGGTATCGATCGGTCCTGGATACACCCCAATGACGTTTACGCCAGATCCTCTGAGGAGGTGGCGCGTGCCTACGGTGAGAGAATGCAACGCTGCCTTGGAGTCACTGTAACTCGGGAACATGGGCAAATTGGTCAGGCCTGCGATACTGATGATGTTCACCAGAGTGCCCGCGCCAGCGGTATGGAGGGCAGGGACCAATGCACGCGTCATGTGAAGGTTGCCCCAGTAGTTCACGTCAAACTCGCGTCGGGCGTCGGCCAGGTCTTCGGCAAACATGTCTAGGTTGCCACCGGCACCGGCGTTGTTGATAATGACCGAGGCATCTGCCGCAGCGTTCGCGACGGCCGCGACTTGGGCGGTATAGGTCAAATCCAGAGCAAGGGGAACGATTTTGTCGGCATGTGCCGTGGTGAGCTCGGCCAACCAGTCGATATTGAGGGCAGTAGCGTAGACCTGGGTTGCGCCGCGAGCGATCAAGGCCTCAACGAGGGCTTTGCCGATGCCGCTATTGGCGCCAGAAACAAGGGCGATTGAATTTTGGATGGATTGGCTCATGAAATTTGAATTGAGATAACGTTTATTATTGAATGATCGATCAAATAAGAGTCTCGGCTAGGTGAAAAGTTAACTATTTTATTGAACATTCATTCAATAATAATCTAGTTCGGTTTGATCATGGCGCGCCCTCCTCAATTTGACCGTTCTGAAATCCTCGAAAAAGCCACCCAGCTCTTTTGGGAACACGGCTATCGGGGGGCTTCGGTGAGCGACTTGGTCAAGGCGACGGGACTGTTGCCCGGCAGCATTTATGCGAGTTTCGGTAACAAGGAGGGTGTGTTTATCGCTTGCCTCGAGTATTACAGCGTAAAATTGGAAGGAAATCGGGAGCAGTTCGAGCGTGAATCGTCACCGCTGACCGTATTGCGAAACTTCTTCTTCGCCGTCGTCGAGCAATCGGCGGATGGAGATGACCGGCGTGGGTGTTTTTTAGTCAATGCGTCCCTCGAATGCGGTGAGTCAGAGACTGCGATTAAATCGAAGGTCCGTGGTTGCCTGAGCCAGAACGAAACATGGTTGAGGGATCAGCTCGAAGCCGCGCGGCAAGTGGGTGAATTGAGCGAAGACACCGACACCACGAAACTCGCGGCCTGCCTAACCGGAGCCATGTTTGGATTTCGGGTGATGTCGCGAGCCCAAGAGGACTCCAATAAGATTCGAGACATGGCCACCGCGACCTTCGAGTGCCTCATGACTCCTTGGCAGCAGGTAGCCATTTAGCGTGAGAAAATCATAGAAACACGACCTGACCCCGTTTGGTTAGGATTCTTTGTCGGGGGATGATTCGTCGATGAAGTGGCGGAATTTTTGGTAGGAAAACCCGACCCAAAGTAACAATACGCCGAGCACAATGAAGGCAGCGATGCGGTGTTTGGCTTCTTCGATGTCATGGACAAATACGCGAGAAATACAGAATAACAGCAGGATCAATCCAGCGAGCCGATGGGACTTTGCGCGGCCCACAATGCCTAATCCAAACAATCCAATCCCGCCGATCGCCCAAAGCACCGTGCCGTAGTCCTGCCAAGCAGCACGCTCGTTTAGAGTAATCAGGGTGATCGCTCCGGCCGCGATCACGGCGTGGCCAATCGTCCACAATCGGGCCACTTCAGTCGTGGTTTTCAAGCCCCGGGCGAACGCAATCAGCGGTTGCATCGCCACGGCGAAAATCAAAACCGCTAGCCCGATTAACGAAAGGGTGGGTTGGTCGGTGCGCATCCATGCGGAACCCATGGTGAACCTTAAAAGACCGATGACTCCCAACGCGCTAGCGGCGCCAAACGCCGCGTTAACCCGACAGCGTTGGGCAATCGCACTGAATAGCGTCCCCACTGCTACCAGCGAAAGGGCTAGCCACAACGGTGATAGGTCATTGCCAAGAGCCTGCCAAATCACCGGAACGCTGACCAACGCGACGATCAAGTGGGCCCCAGACATGCCACCGTTTGTTGCTTCTTTGCGGCGACTCCCGAGCACCCAGAGGAGGGCGGCGGCGAACGCCATGAAGCGCAAAGCCCATGTCCCATCGACCATACTAACTGCCCCAGGTTGGTGGGCCAGAAAGAGGACGCCGCCGGTGAATAGACTGATCATTCCCCCTATCGTGAATTCGGGTTCAGGATGCTTCAGACCTATGGCGGCGATCACGACACAGAACACCGCCGTGGCCACCAGAGCCTGTTCGGCGGGGAGCGTTTGCATGATGGCACCGATTAATGCGGCTGCGCCGAGTAACCCTAACCCGAGTGCTCCTCTTGAGCGATTTGGGTTACCCAACGGCTCTGAGGTGCGTTTCGAACCGGCGACCACATACCCGAGCAACAATGTGCCGACTCCCAACGGAGCAGCTCCGGCCCACAACCACGACACCTCTAGAAAGGTTTCGGCCCAAAACTGCGTTGCCAGATGGGCGGTAACAAACGCAACCAAGGCGCTCGGAATCCCGACCCGGCTGCGCCGGAGATAGGCGAACGCGCCCAGTCCCATTGCCAAAGCGGTCCCACCCACCGGTGCCCAAGCCTGTTCAAAGCTATCAGAACACAGGAGCCAAACCGGAAGGGCTGCCAATGCTCCGAGCAGCCAATCGGGTGTATGGGTTTTTTGGGCCGAGTTATGCCACTGCCGCGCGAGTTGATCCATTAATATCAGACTCGCGAAAACATAGATGAGTGAGGCCAAGCCGGTGGTTGAAATGATGTCTCGATGTAGGCCGACGGCATCGTCCGTAAAGAAACCGAGGGACAGGACCCACACGACCAGAGTTACGCCGCATAGCGAGTTACGACCCGATCGATGTGCGGCAAACAGCAACACACCCGCCTCAATCAACAATGCGATCCACCGGGTTCGTGCATCCCAATGGGCGATCGCCGCGAGGGCAAAGAGCGAGGCCGTCTTCACGGCTAGCATATTGACCATGGCCTCCCCGGGCACCTTACGGGCGGTCCAGGTGGTTACACCCAATAGCACTAGTCCTGCTCCTAGAAAATAAACCGCATAGGAAACCTCGGGATCCAGAAAAGCGGTCGCGATCAACCCCGCGAGTAAGCCTAGCGAGGTATTCACCGTTTGCAGCCGACGTAGGCGCGTTGAGATCGCACTGCCATTCGCAGCGGCCAAATAGGCCAACGAAAGATGTAACGCGAATCCCGCTAACACCAAACTATAGATGTATAATGGTCCAAAGTCGTTACGGTCCGAGATCATCATCGCGATGGTCAGGATCGGGGTGAGCACGACACTCAGGAAAACCGGCACCCACCAATTGCGGCGTTGGCACAGAACGACGGCTGCACCGGCCATCAATAATCCGGCCACGGACGACATGGCCTGAAACTCCTCGAACACCGCAAAGAACGCTGAGACGTAGCCGAGCATCACCGCCATCGTAGCCGTCGTGGCTGAATCTCGTCTCCAGCCCGACCAACCAATGTATCCCACTGCCACGGCCTGCAGGGCCGCTGCCAGCCACGGAGAATTCACGATTTTGACCGGATCAACCGCGTAGGCCGCAAATGCGGTGAAGAAGATCAAAGCGTATCCTGCGCCCGTTATTACTGGACCAACACGCAGGGACTTTTTCTCCAACCATGCGCCCGCCGCCGTCACGCCACCGGCGATCAACGCGAGCTCCAACCACTTCACCCACGAAGCGGTATGGGCCGAAACATAAACGCCGAAAAACACCACACCCATCACCGCCAACAGCGCACCGATGCGGGTGGCCCACCATCCGCCGATTTGGGCTTCGCCATTTTCGCCAACTTTAGGCGGGACCAAGTTCACTGCGGCTAGCAATTCGTGCCAGCGCGAGGGTTTGGGCAAAGGGGGAGGGGTGGTCGAAACCACCGGCGGAGGCGTGCGTGGCGTTGGTTCGACGATGGGAGGAACGGTTACCGGAATAGGAGGCGGCTCAACCTCAGCAACGGGCGATTCAACCGCTAAGGAGACTAAAGGATTCGGGGCAGGGGTAGCGACTGGCTCCGCCGAAACTCCGGATTGAGTTTCGAGCCAGTTGACGCGGCGCCGCAGTTGCTGGATCTCAGATTCCAGGTCGTTTACACGGGTAGGAAGATCGGGGGATGAAGACATGGCGAGGGGTGGGGTGGGGGAAAGTAACGTTTGAGAATACGAATCGGGCTAATCCGAGGCGGCCAACTCGAGATCCAAAGCGTGCGCACTGCGCTCCATCACGGGCAGCGCGGCCGACAGCGCCTGCATTTGGGCAGGGGTTAGATTCACGGTGACGCGGGCCGCTGCTTGCTGGTAAGCCGCATTGGCCTGGCGCCAGAGTTTGCGACCTTCGGAAGTTAGGGTGACGCGATAGGCGCGTCGATCTCCGGGCACTGGCTGGCGCTGCACCCATTCCGCTTTTTCCATCCGGTCGATCAACCCGGTAACGTTGGAACGGTCCACGATCAGGATGTCGCTCAGCTCCCGTTGGGAGAGATGATCACCGGCGTCTTGCAGGATGTGCAGAACATTGAATTGAGCTTCGGATAGGCCAAATGGCTTAAACACGCGACGGCTCGCTCGCAGCAGGGCATTGCTGGCGCGAACCGTGTTTACCACCAGTTCAATAGCAGGATCAAAAACCATAAAATTTGATGGACTGTTAATTGATGATATGTCAACAGTTTAGATAACCATGCCAAAATTACCCAAAATATGGGTGTTTTCGCCCCGAAAAGCCGGATGTCCTTGCGGGAGGGCCCATCCTCGCTTCGCTGCAGGACCTTTTTGGCCAACTAAACGATTTTCGCTCATGAACGCATCCAAGTCTCCTCCTATCCGCCCCGTCGCCAAACTCATGGCGGCCAATCGTTCTGAAATTGCGGTCCGCGTATTCCGGGCCGGAACCGAGCTCGGCCTGCGGACCGTCGGTGTTTTTGCGCAAGAAGATCGTTTTTGCATTCATCGTTTCAAAGCAGATGAGGCCTACCAGGTCGGCGCGGGCAAGGGGCCGGTCGCCGCCTATCTCGATATCGATAGCGTGATCGGTATCGCCAAGGACAAAGGCGTTGATGCGATTCATCCCGGTTACGGTTTTCTTTCCGAGAATCCCGACTTCGCCCGAGCCTGTGACGCGGCCGGCATTATTTGGGTCGGCCCGAGTCCGGACCTTTTGGACAACATGGGTGACAAAACTGCGGCGCGCGCGATGGCGCAGAAGGTCGGTGTTCCGGTGCTTCCCGGCACAGAAGACGCCGTGAGTGATCGCACCGAAGCGAAGAAGATCGCCAAGAAAATCGGGTTTCCGCTCATCATCAAAGCAGCCTTCGGTGGCGGTGGGCGCGGTATGCGCATCGTAAGGACCGCGGCTGAACTCGAGTCGTTACTCGACGAGGCCCAAGGTGAGGCGGAGCGCGCGTTCGGTAACCCGGCCGTCTTCCTCGAAAAATACATTCAGAACGCCAAGCACATCGAAGTGCAGATCCTCGGCGACAAACACGGTAACGTCATCCATCTCCATGAGCGCGATTGTTCGGTGCAACGCCGCCACCAGAAGGTCATCGAGGTCGCCCCGAGTTTTGGACTGCCGGAAAATGTAGTGAGCGAACTTTGCGAAGCTGCCGCCAATCTCGCCCGTTCGATCAAGTATGACAACGCGGGCACGGTGGAGTTTCTCTATGATCTCGATCGGCATGAGTGGTTCTTCATTGAGATGAATCCTCGCATTCAGGTTGAGCATACGGTAACCGAAGTGCTGACCGGGTTGGATCTTGTCCGCGCCCAGATTCTCATCGCCCAGGGCCATTCGTTGCATTCTCCCGAAGTGGGAATGCCGGCTCAGGCTGATGTGCCTCGCAATGGTTACGCCCTGCAGTCGCGGGTCACGACGGAGGATCCGGAAAACAAGTTCATGCCCGATTACGGTCGCATCATGGCCTACCGTTCGCCGGGCGGCTTAGGTATCCGGATCGATGGCGGCATGGGTTTTGCCGGAGCGGTCATCACACCATTCTACGATTCGATGTTGGCCAAATTGGTGGCTTCGGGACCGACCTACGAGATTGCCATGGCGCGCATGCATCGCGCGCTGGCCGAGTATCGGATTCGGGGCGTGAAAACGAATATTCCGTTTCTGGAAAACGTGATCGCGCATGATAAGTTCCGCACCGGTCAGGCAACCACGACGTTGATTGATACCACGCCGGAGCTCTTCCGTTTCAAGAAGCGCAAGGATCGCGCCACCAAGTTGCTCAACTTCATTGGTGAAGTCGTGGTAAACGGCAATCCGCACGCGAAAGGCTTTAAGCCCGTGACCTCGTTCGCCGCGCCCGTGGCTCCGGTTCACGACATCCGCCAAGAGCCACCAGCGGGTACACGCCAACGCTTGCTTGAGCTTGGCCCAAAAGGTTTTGCCAACTGGACGCTGAAACAGAAGCGCCTGCTGGTGACCGATACGACTTTCCGTGATGCCCACCAGTCGCTTATGGCCACGCGGGTGCGTTCTTTCGACATGCTCGAGTCGGCGGCAGCGTTGTCTCGCGAAGTGCCGGATCTATTTTCACTCGAAATGTGGGGCGGGGCGACGTTCGACACCGCCATGCGTTTCCTCAACGAGGACCCGTGGGACCGTCTCCGCCAACTGCGGGCCAAGGTGCCGAACATCTGTTTCCAGATGCTCTTCCGTGGCGCCAATGCGGTAGGCTACACCAACTACCCAGACCACGTAGTCGCGGGGTTTGTGAAGCATGCCGCTGCGAGCGGCATGGATATTTTTCGCATCTTTGATTCGCTGAATTATCTACCGAATCTTCGCGTCGCCATGGAAGCGGTGCAGGACACGCACGCGATCTGCGAAGGCACGCTCTGCTACACCGGCAACATCCTCGATCCTAAGCGCGATAAGTTTGATCTGAAATACTACGTCCGCTTGGCGAAGGAGCTGGAGAAGATGGGCGCTCACATGATTGCCATCAAAGACATGGCCGGTCTGTGCCGGCCTTACGCGGCGCACAAACTCGTGAAGACGTTGCGTAACGAAGTCGGTCTGCCGATCCACTTCCATACCCATGACACCAGTGGTATTAACGCGGGTTCGATCCTGCGGGCTTCCGATGCCGGCGTCGACGTGGTGGACCTCGCCTTTGCGTCGATGAGTGGCAGCACCTCGCAGCCGAATCTGAATTCAATCGTCGCGGCCCTCCAGGGCACTCCGCGCGATACCAAACTCGACCTACCCAAACTTGATCGGTTCTCCGACTACTGGGAACAGGTGCGTCCGATCTACACCCCTTTCGACACCGCGCCAAAGAGTGGTTCGGCCGATGTTTATCTGCACGAAATGCCAGGTGGGCAGTTCACTAACCTGAAAGAGCAAGCCAACTCAATGGGAGTCGCCCAACGGTGGCCGGAGATCGCTCGCACCTATGCGGAAGTGAACCAACTCTTCGGTGACATCGTGAAAGTCACGCCGTCCTCGAAGGTGGTAGGCGACATGGCGTTGTTCCTGTTCTCGCGCGGCATTAAACCTGCCGATGTGGTCAATCTCGAGCCTGGCAGTATGCCGTATCCGGAGAGTGTCATCGACATGCTTACGGGTGGACTCGGTTGGCCTGACAATGGCTGGCCCGTTGATCTTTCCAAAGCGGTCCTCGGACCGGAGAAGCACAAAAAAGCCCGCTCGGCCTACGCCGCTGCTCAGCGTCAGACCAAGAAGGTGGACAAGCGCTCCAAGGCGACTCGCGAAAAGGCCAATGCTAGGGGTATGGCCGAACTGCGTCGCGAACTCGCCACCAAATTCCGCACCGAACCCACGGATGACGAATTGTTCTCCCATCTCATGTATCCGCAGGTTCATGACACCTTCCGCAAGCATCAGCGCCAGTATGGCGACGTGAGTGTGCTGCCGAGTTCCTCGTTCTTCTACGGACTGCAACCTGGTGAGGAAATTTCCGTCGAGATCGAAGCGGGTAAGGTATTGATCATCCGCCTCATCAGCGTGGGTGATGATGACCAAGACGGCAAACGGGTCGTCAGCTACGAGCTCAACGGTATTGCTCGCGATGTGGTCATCACCGATAGAAGCGTAACGACCACGACAAAGGCTCGGGCCAAGGCGGATCCCGCCGTGACCTCGCAGATCGGCGCTCCGATCCCCGGCTTGATTGCGGCACTTTCGGCGACGGTTGGAAGCAAGGTGAAGAAGGGTGAAAAGCTTCTCCTCATGGAGGCCATGAAGATGCAGACCACAGTTTACGCGCCGTGTAACGGCATCATCAGCGACGTTACGGTCGAAATCGGCGACACCGTCGAAAGCAAGGACCTACTCGTCAGCATCAAGCCCGCGAAATAAGGCACCGGGTCAGCGTCGCTGCGTTTGAAACCGCCCTGATCCTTTCCCTGAACTTCAACCGGACGAAAAACCATGACCGAAGAAAACCACGAAACCGATCGTCTCGCGCAAATATGCTCAGGACAGCGTTTCGCCGTTTGGGCGATCATGTTGAATCTGCTCACGGTGCCATTGATGTTGGTTCCGCAAGCAGCCGAAGTTCGAGCCGCCCTGATTTTGATCGCGATAGTTTTGGCGGTTTTCGGCATCGTGCGGATGTCGCGAGGATTGAATATCAGCCTTATTATCATCGTTCTCATGGCCATGGGTATGGTGGTGCCGTTTTTGAATCTGGTGATCCTGCTGATCATCAACGCCCGTGCGACCCGCTTCCTCCGCGACCACGGCTACACCGTCGGCCTGCTCGGAGCGAAGCCGAAGGACTGAGTATCGCGACTTCATCTTGTTTGATGTAGCCGGGGTCGCTGACCCCGGAGCGCCCAGCTTAGTCACTCTACCGTTCCGGGGTCAGCGACCCTGGCTACAATCTGAGCGACACTCATTCTGGTTTTTCACTTGGTGAGTCGGGCTTTCTTGGCCGCCGACCTGTCTGGCCAAAGCGTGAGCGATGGCGGAAGCCTCTACTAAGGAGGAGTATCCGGCAGTTTCGATCAGATGGCTACAGTGCTCTATACCCGATCCGACCAATTTGCTAAAAAACGGGATTAAATCCAAAACTTGCCACTTCCTAAATCTGCATGCATGTATGCATGCATGGCCACGAAAACCATCTCAGTCGATCTGGAGGCGTATGAACGCTTACGGTCGGCCCGCCTGCAGGAGCAAGAGTCATTCTCCAAGGTCATCAAGCGCGCTACATGGCCTAAAGAAAAGGGCACGGCGGGGGCGTTGGCGAAGTGGCTTCGCCAAAATCCGGCCCGACTTTCTGATCAGGAGATTGAATACCTGGATCGAGCCCAATTGGAAGATGCTCCGAGTCCCGACAAGTGGCAGTCATGACTTTTGCCGACACGACGTTTCTGATCGATCTGCAACGCTCGCAGCGAAATCCACATTACCAAAGTGCTCTAAGTTGGCTTGATGCCAACCCTCAGGCGGAGGTTATGATTTCCGCTATTGTCTGGGGTGAATTTATTGAAGGCATGGGAGATTTAGAGAGCCCAATTGTAGCTAAATTTCGTCGCGAATTTGAGCTGGTTCCAATCAGCAGAAAAATTGCCGAGAATTTTGGCCAACTGAACCGGGTTTTGAAACGAACCGGTCGACCGATCGGAAATAACGATACTTGGATCGCGGCCACCGCGTTGGCTCATGAAGCACCCTTGCTCACTCGCAATGTAGCTCCCTTCACGCGTGTGCCGGGATTAAGGGTGATCAACTACGCGTGACTTCAATATTCTACGGTTCCCACCGCACCAGCGGCTGATCGGCGCGGACGTAGAGCGGGTGGCGGGGGTGACCGTCTTTGGTCTGGCCGACGCACCAGAGATCGAAATCCGCGAGCAGCTTGAGGGTGTGATTTGCGCGGTCGAGGAACTCGCCGTGCACGCCCCAGGCCGCGACCACCTTTTCACATTTCCCTGCGGCTTCGAGGAGGGCCGCATCGTTCTCGGGACCGGCTGGGTCTGCGGCGGCTTTCATCACCTTGGGATCGGTGGCGCGCATCCCGAACAGGTTGCCCATCCAAAACCCGTCCATGCCTTCGCGCTCGGAAAACCGCGCAATACGGGTGAGGGTCGGGTCGAGTTTTTGTTCATCAGCCGTGCTCGGATTGAGCCCGATCCACAACATCAGGCGATCACCACCCATGAGCGGATTAAAGCGATGGATAAGCGAGTAACGGTGCACCCGATCCTCCGAGAAATGACATTTGTTTTCCAAGAGGGTTTTTTAATCACGAAACTCCTCAGATATACACGGACAAATTTGAGGAGATCGAAATAGCCTCCCAACCTAGATGGACGAGCGCGTGGGGTTGGGTTCAAAAGCGGGTGCTACGAATCCATCAAATTGGGGACACTTCCCCGCAATTCCAGAGGATTATTACAGCACTGTAATCTATTTATAATCTCAGGGTAATGAGTGTTCGTGAATAGGCTCGTTACTCCGTGTTTTTAGACTACGGATCGGTCCGTGCGCATCCTCGTAATCGAAGACGAAATAAAGGTGGCCGCCTTGATCACAGCCGGCTTGGTAGAGCAGGGGTGGGCGGTAGAATCCTGTGGAAACGGTGACGAGGGGTTACGGTTAGCCACCGCCAATAACTTTGATGCCGTGGTGCTTGATATCATGCTTCCCGGACGCGATGGACTTAGCCTTCTACGCAAGTTGCGAGGTGAACACAATCCGGTCCCGGTCATTCTACTCAGCGCGCGCGGGGACGTTAATGAACGGGTGGAGGGTCTCGAACTTGGAGCTGATGATTATCTGCCGAAACCCTTTTCAATGATCGAACTTGTTGCCCGGATCCGGGCGATTGTGCGACGTCGCACCGGCGAATCGCTCACGGTTCTTACGCTAGCTGACCTTTCGCTTAATCTTCACCACCGCACGGTCACGCGAGCAGATCAGCAGATTGAACTCACCGCCCGTGAGTTTGCGCTCTTGGAGACGTTTCTAAGCAATCCCGGTCGCGTGCTTTCTCGCACATTTCTCAGTCAGAAGCTGTGGGGCTATCAATTCGACGCAGAGACCAATGTGATCGATGTAGCGGTTCAACGCCTCCGAAAAAAAATAGACGAGAGTTTTTTGCCAAAGCTTATCCAAACCGTCCGTGGAGTTGGATACTCTATTACCGCTGAATGAAACACCTTTTGACGCTTCGAGTTCGAGTCGCCGTGTCGGTAGCCGCGGTCACGGCAGTAGCCCTCGTCCTCCTTGCCTCAGGAACCTGGATCTATGTTTACCTGGAAGATCTTGAGGCGATTGACGAGCACCTCGTAGGAGAGACGCTAGAAATCAGGGCCGACCTGGCGAAAGGGGAAATCGAAGAAGATGAGTTCGCGGCCGATCCTTTTGAACCTCGGTTAGGATTAGCCGTGATTTTGAGCGCTGGACCCGTTTTAGGAATTACGCCCAGTTTTCCGATAGAGGTGGTTGATCTAGGCGCCGCCGATTTCGGGTTTAGCATTCAGAGTGGGGTGAATTCCCGGTGGCGGGTCTATAGCACCCGACGAGAGGGTGTGATCTTCGTTATCGGACATAACCTAGAGGAGTTTGATGATGTTTTGAGCGATCTTGCTTCGATTCAGATTCTCCTCGTTCCCCTTGTGAGTTTATCCACTGCGTGGATTAGTTGGCTCGTGGCGGGTCGCTCACTGGCGCCGATTCGAGAAGCGACTGAGACTGCCGCCAATATTGGAATTAATGATCTAACCGCGCGGCTACCGATTGCTCGATTGGATGACGAAATCGGCCAGTTCACCGCCGTGCTAAACGGCATGCTTGACCGTATCGAAAAGAATTACCTTCAGGCCAAGCGATTTGCTGGTGACGCCTCTCATGAGCTCAGCACGCCGCTCACTATTATTAAAGGGGAACTGGAGAAACTAGTCGCCAAAGACAGCTTGCCGGAGGCAGCTGAAGATGGAATTATCAGTGCACAATAGGAAGTGGATCGCATGCACCTAATCATCGATCAACTCCTGCTGCTGGCGAGATTTGACGCCGGTAAAGCGAGTGAAGATTTTCAACCAGTTGACTTGAGTGAACTAGTCGACCACAAGACGGAAGATATCGATCTCTTGTCGGCGAAAATTTCCCTAAAAATCACCCGACGGATTACCCCAGGCATTTCGATTCAAGGCGACTCCAGTCAGCTCCATTGCTTGTTCCTGAATCTATTTAGTAACGCCACCAAATACAACACGACCCAGGGCTCGATAGACTACGAGTTGGCAGTGCGAGATGGCTTTGCGCACTTTTCCATTAGCAACAGTGGCCCCACTATACCTGCTGCGGACAAAGAGCATATCTTCGAAAGATTTTTTCAAGTCGACGAGTCCCGAGCAGCCAGCGGCAGCGGTTTGGGTCTCAGTATATGCCTGGAGATTGCTCGGGCGCATGGTGGAACGATTGAACTATTAGCGACCACGCGTGGCTTCACGAAGTTTCTGGTAAAATTGCCGCTGTTGTTGGCGACCTAGTAGTCGGCCTTGGAGAGGGCAAAAATTACGATCTGATTACAAGGTTGTCATTTATTGAACCCGGACGCGCCCCGTGTCGTCTAACGCGATATGCTCAGAACTCCGCCGGACTCTTCTCAATACGCCTTCAAGCCTTCGCCGGCGTCTTCGTCCTTACTTGGTGGTAAAATTACGGTTGGGGCCCCGGTTGCTCGGAAAAACCCGCAACACCCCAATCCCAGCTGCCGGTCGATTGCTTGATGCGTGTTTCTGTGGTGGTCCCGACCTACAACGAACGCGAGAGCCTGCCCCTGTTGGTGAATGCCTTACGCGACGTGATGGGAAACGAGACGGACTGGGAACTCATTGTGGTCGACGATGATTCGCCGGACGAGACGTGGAAGGTTGCGGAAGACATGGCGTCGAAAGATCGGCGCATCCGAATTTATCGCCGGTTGGATTGTCGGGGACTGTCTTCGGCGGTCGTGGCAGGCCTGAGTATGGCGGGCGGGGAACGGGTCGTCGTGATGGATGCGGATCTGCAACATGATGTCACCCGGGTGCCTCAATTGGTGGCGGCTTTGGACGATACTCCGCTGGCGGTGGGAACGCGTTACGCACCGGGCGGGGGCGTAGGCGGTTGGGGCCGAGGTCGGGTGGCTTTGTCACAGGCGGCAACGGTGGTTTGCAACTTAGTGTTGGGGTTGGCGGTGAGTGATCCGATGAGTGGGTTTTTTGCGGTGCGTCGGGAGGAATTCAACCGGATCAGTTCCCGCCTAAATCCACGGGGCTACAAAATTCTCATGGAGTTGATGGTGGTGATGCGACCCGCGCGAGTGGAGGAAATTCCGTATGTGTTTGCTCCTCGAGTCTGCGGAGAAAGCAAACTCTCGACCCGCGTGGTGTGGGATTTTGGTTTTGCCTTGATCGAGCTCCTCACTCGAAGCGTGGTGAGTCCGCGATTCTTGAAATATGGCCTGGTCGGATTGAGTGGAGTGGGGGTGTATGCTTTGACGCGGTCGGGGCTGTTGAGTGGATTTGGCCAAGCCGAAGCTGGGGTTATTACGGCGGCAGCGGTGGGGGTATCCGCCGTGTCGAATTACGTGTTAAATAACGTCTGGACCTTCCGGGATCACCGTCATGTTTCGCTCCCGGCGGTCGTGCGTGGGGTGGTGCTTTTTGGTCTGGTGTCCGGAACCGGAGCGTTGATTAGCCGAGCGGTGGCGGGGCATCTCTCAGGTCCGGCCGAGGGGTTGGGCTGGGGGGTGCTGGCGCCGGCGATGGGCTTTGCGATCGCGACCTTGTGGAATTATTTTCTCAACCACGACCTCACTTGGCGCGGCTATGCTGTTTCCGGTTAATTTGCAAAACAAACTGGGCTTAATGTGGCTGTTGGTTGGGGCCCTGTTCCTGACTGGACTGGGGCGCCGGGACTGGTGGTATCCGGATGAGCCCGACGTCGCGCTGCCGGCGATCGAAATGGCGGCGCGCGGCGACTGGGTCGTGCCGACCCAAAACGGAAAGGCCTGGCTGGACTATCCGCCGTTGGTCTATTGGGGCGCCCGGGTTACCGGTCTCATTACCGGGCGTATCGATCCTTTCACTACCCGAGTGCCAATGCTATTTTTCGCCGGGGTGTTATTGCTGGCGACCGCGCGGCTGGGAGCACAGTTGCGAATGGAGGAAGACGGACGCTGGGGAGCCCTGGTATTGGCCGGCACGCCATTATTGTGGCAACAGGCGACCCATGTGCAGGTGGATCTCGGCTATGCGGCGGCACAGGCCGTGGGACTGCTGTGCTATTTGCGAGGCGACTCGGCCCCGGCTGGTAGTCGCGCGAGTTGGGGTTGGCGGGTGCTGGGATTTGCGGCGTTCGGGGTGGCGATTTTGGGCAAGGGTCCGCTGGGGATGTTGTTACCCGGTTTGATTCTGACCCTTTGGCATGGCTTTAATAAGGAATGGCGGCGGATCGGGGAGCTCGCTCCCTTGGCGCTGGTCTCGTTAGCCGTCGCGGCGCCGTGGTATGCGATGTTGGGGCAGCGGATCGGGTGGGACGTGTTGGGGGAGGAATTTTACCTGCAGAACTTTGATCGTTTCCAGAGCACGACACGAGGCCACGGCGGCAAAGGATGGTGGTATTACGGAAAAGCGTTGGCTTTGGATTTTCTGCCTTGGGTGTTTTTGCTGGTGCCCGCGCTGTATCACGGTTGGAAGACTCAGCGGACGGATCGGCGCTGGCGGCTGCTGGTGATTTGGATTCTGGCGCCGTTTATCTTCTTCACCCTGGCATCGACCAAGCGAAACGTTTATCTACTGCCGATCTATCCCGCGTTGGCTTTGGTGGTGGCGAGTTGGCTGCGGGCCAGCGCCGGGCCTTGGGCGACGCGCTGGCGGAGGGGCGCGGGTCGAGGTTGGAGCGGATTCTGGTTGGTGATCGGCCTGTTGATCCTCGTCTTAGTCGTGGCGGGCTGGAGCATGGGACCTTCGGGGTGGGATCCGTTGTGGAAGTATCCCGGCTTGATGGTGAGTCTGCGGCCCGGGTTGATCGTTTTGGCATTGGTGATGATGAGTGTCGGTTGGTTGGCGGTCCGGGCGATGCGGCGCGACGAGCTCAAGGGCTGGACAACTTTGGCCCTCGGCGGGGCGCTGATCGCAGGCACGGCGATGCACACCGTTTTACCCGTCATCGACGAACAGCGCAGCTACAAGGCGGCGGCCGGGTGGTTGGCTGAACAGACTCCGGCAGGCGAAAAGATCGGTTATTATTGGCCCGGCCGGGAAGCGAGTAAACGCCCCGCGTGGTTATGCCACCTTGATGGGCGCCGGTTCGTTTTCTTGGCCGATCCGGCCGCTGCGATGGCCTGGTTGAATCAGAGCCCGGCCGGGTTGTTGCTCACGACTCCGGTGCTGGCCGCGGATCTCAGCGCGGTGGTGACCGCAGCCGAGTGGCGCATCAGTTCGACATCCTGGGTGGTGCTGAAATCCGGTGAAGATGAACCGCAAAAGGATTAGCGGAGATCTTTTATGTAAAGCCTGCTTGACATATGACAAGGTCGCTTTACATCTGGTCTCATGAATACGAAAAATTCTACCGAAACCGAAACTCGTGAATCGAGCATTCCTAAATTCAAGCGATCCACGAAAGTGAACGTTTGGCTCTTCTTAGCCACAGCGACCTATTTGGTAACCCTATATACTTTGCGGGATCATCCCGAATGGGATCCCCAGTTCCGGGTGGGACTAACGCTGCTGCCGTTGCTGCCGGGGTTGGTTTATCTGCGCAGATTGTGGGGCACGTTTAAGGAAATGGATGAACTGCAGCGTCGCATTCAGCTGGAAGCCTGGGCCTTTGCGCTGGGCGGGACGGTGTTGGTCAGCACCACGATGAACATCCTCAACGCCAATGGCATTGGATTTAAAGACTACCCCCACGGTTTGGAAATGGGCGGAGCCTACATTTCGGTGTTCTTCTTCTGGTGTCTTGGAGTGGCTCAAGCTACCGCCCGCTACCGATGAAAAACAAACTTCGAGACCTGCGGAGCGAACGCTCCCTGTCCCAAGCCGATCTTGCGACCCAACTGGGCGTCTCACGACAGACGGTGAATGCGATTGAAACCGGGAAGTATGACCCGAGCTTACCGCTGGCTTTTAAGCTCGCTGAGGTGTTTCAGAAAACGATCGAAGAGCTCTTCACCCCAGAGGGATGAAAGCTTTCATCGGCGGATTCAGATCCTGATTGGGCGAACGTATGACCGTCTTCACGCTGGCCGCGGAAGCTAATACCGCTCGTTCAGCGTTATAGTGGGGACCTAGCTCTTTTTCACGAAACAGGCTTTTAGGGCCATGGAAATGCCGTCGATTTTGCAATCGATCTCGTGGTCCCCGGCAACGAGTCGAATGGGTTTGGTCTTGGTGCCTCCCTTGAGCACCTGCGATGAACCCCGTAATTTGAGATCCTTGATCAACACGACGACGTCTCCTTCGGCCAGCAGGTTGCCGTGAGCATCTTTGACGATTCTGACCTTTCCCTCGACTTCCCGGGGCCACTCGTGGCCGCAGGTCACACATTCCCAATGATCGGCGTGACTGAGGATATCTTCCAAGGTGCAAACAGGACAGGCGGGGTCGGACATGCGTCCAGTTGATCAGCACATTCAAGAGGGGGCCTACACAATAATGCGCCGGTTCTTTGGGTTCGGCATGGTTGTGAATCGAAAACGCAGCTCGACGGGGCGGCATTGTTGGGTTCCCCGTGTAGGTAATGACACGAATGGGAAAAGGTATGCGGGGACAAGCAGCAGCGGCACGCGCCGAGGGTGGCGCAGTGGCCGAGGCCGTGGAGAATCCGTTTCGGCGGGTGGCGCGGTATCTCTTAAAATATCGAGGGCTGTTTGGGCTGACGTTGGGTTTGGCGATCGGCAGCACGCTCTTTCTTATCGCGATCCCGCAGGTCATCAAATGGATCGTCGATGACGTGATCGGTGCGGGCCGTCAGGATCTGCTCATCTGGGGAGTGGTGGCACTCACGGTCTGTTACTTTTTGCGCGATGCCCTCAACTCGCTCCGCATTCGGGTGAACAACAATCTCGAGCAGAAGGTGCTGATCGATCTGCGCGGTGACTTACATTCGCGGCTGCTCGAGCTGCCGGTGGGTTACTACGACAAACGCCAGACGGGCGAGATCGCCTCCCGCGTGATCGAGGATGTGCAAAATGTTGAACGCGCCCTGCTCGACGGCACGGAGCAGGGCACCGTGAGCCTACTCACGCTGTTCGGCATCAGCACGATATTGTTTCTGCAGCAGCCGATGTTGGCGGCGCTGGTTTTGGCCCCCTTGCCGATCGTCATTTTTATGGGACGACTGCACTTCAAGGCTGGCCGCAAGTTGTGGAAAACCACTCGCGAAGCCGCCGGCGCATTGAACGGACTGCTGATGGAGAACATTTCGGGACACCGGTTGATCAGTTCATTTTCGTTGGCCGATCGCGAACGTGGCCGGTTTCAATCCGCCGCGAGTCACCTGCAAGATTCGACGCTCAAGGCGATGTATCGCTGGTCGATCCATGGTCCGAGCACCAACTTTGTCAGCAGCCTGGGTGCCGTGGCCGTCATGGGGGTGGGCGGTTCCTTGTTGATCCAAAGTCAGGCGACTGGCGGAGATTTTACGCTCGGAGATTTTATCAGCTTCTTCGCCTACTGCACCATGGTTTACGAACCGGTGCGGAGCCTCAACCAACTGAACCAAATGTTGGCGGCGGCGCGGGCCTCGAGTGATCGCGTGTTCGAGATTCTGGATCATCCGATCGAGATCGCATCGCCCGCGGAACCGAAACCATTCCCCGCCGGGGTGCCTGCCGTGAGCTACCGGAATGTGTCTTACGGGTATCCGGATCGACCGCCGGTGTTGGATGACTTTTCGCTCGATCTTCCCGCTGGTAAGGTGACGGCGTTGGTTGGCCACACGGGTGCAGGCAAGACGACGTTGGCGAATCTGTTGCTCCGTTATTACGACGTGACGGGAGGGTCGGTATCCTTGGGTGGGGTGGACGTGCGCGAGCTCGAGTTAGACGTCGTGCGGCAGCAGATCGGTCTCGTGGCGCAGGAGCCATTTTTGTTCAACGGCACCGTCGCGGATAATCTACGGCTCGCCCGCCCGGAGGCGGCCGATGAAGACATTGTCGCCGCCCTCGAAGCGGCCGCTGCATGGGACTTCGTGGAGAGCCTGCCCGATCAGCTTGAAACCCAAATCGGCGAACGAGGAGTGCGGCTTTCTCAAGGCGAAAAACAACGCCTCACCATTGCCCGCGTGATCCTACGCAACCCACCCATGGTAATCCTTGATGAGGCGACTGCGAGTGTGGACACGATCACGGAGAACGCCATCCAGCAGGCCCTCGGAAAGCTCGTGCAAGAGCGCACCACCCTCGTGATTGCGCATCGTCTATCGACGGTGCGACGCGCCGATCAGATCGTGGTGTTAGCGCATGGTCGCATTGTCGAAAAAGGCACGCACGACGGACTACTCAAGAAGGCCGACGGTGCCTACGCCAAACTCTGGCGCGCCCAGGCCCAAGCCGACCAACACGCCTTCGAGACCCTCAGCGAACTGTGAGCAGTTGGCTCGTTGTCGATCTGCCCTAGTTGGTCGCTAGGGCCAGAGGTTTCACCTCGGACTGGATTCTGGGCAGGAGTTCGCTATGTGCTTTGCGTAGGTCGAATTGGTTTTGTAGATTGATCCACAGTTCAGGAGAGGTGCCGAAGTAGGTGGCCAACCGCAGCGCGGTTTCGGTGGAAATCGAGCGCTTGCCATTCACCAGTTGGTTCATGGTCGGCTGCGAGATGCCAGCGTCTTTGGCAACCCGGTAGGGGGTGACGCCGGCCGGTTCGATAAATTCAGCTAAGAGGATTTCACCGGGATGGGGTTCGGGAATGGAAGAAGCGTTCGATTTCATAATGAAGAGGTTTAGTGGTAGTCGACGACTTCGACTTGGTGGGCATGTCCGTGGGCGAATCGGAAGCAGATGCGGTATTGATCGTTGATCCGGATAGAATGTTGACCGCGCCGATCGCCACTCAGTTTTTCCAAACGGTTTCCGGGAGGGAGTTTGAGATCCTCAATGGATGTGGCGGCACCGATAAGACGAAATTTCCGGTGTCGCTGATTATTCCACAGGCCTGCGGTGTGTTTGCAGGCGAAATCTTTGATCATCTGAAGTCGTCAGCAAAGTAGGGAAACAACTATGTTCGTCAAGCAAACATAGTTGTTTAACGAACACATTCCTTACTTTCGTCCGAAGTGGCGGTCGGCGAAGTTGAGGTATTGCTCCCAGTCGTAGTCGGTCACGTTGTGTTTACCGGTGCGCAGGTGGTAGCCGATGTGATCGCCGACCGGGTGATCGGCGACGGGCTGATCGTCAACGGCCAGTCCAATTTTCCCAAACAGCGCATACACGGGTTCGGCGTGTTTTCCGGACAAGAATTCACCGCGTGGGTCGGCCCATACATCGATGGTGGCGCTGGCGATATAGACGGGGCGCGGAGCCATTAGCGCGATGAGCATGTGTTGATCCACCGGCATGGCGGCTTCGTTTTCGTTATACGCTTGATGGGCATCGTTGAACCAGTGCGGGAAGCTGGTATTGATGCGCTCCACGGTTTCACCAAAGTGGCGGCGGGCGAGGGCGGCACCGCCGCAACCGGAGTTATTAGAGATCACGATAGCGAAGCGCTCGTCGGAGGCTCCTCCCCATAGCGAGGATTTGCCGAGGCGCGAGTGACCCAGGAGGGCGACTTGCTCGTGATTGACAGCCGCATCGTTTTCGAAGTAATCCATCGCGCGACTCAGGCCCCAAGCCCATGCGCCGATTGTGCCCCATTCGTTGGCGTCCGGTTGGGTCTGTCCATCGCGATAGAACATCGGGTGAATGCCGTTTTGAAATCCGTCGTCAAAATCCGGATCGAGATCACCACAATATATCGTGGCCATACCATAACCCCGTTCGAGGGCCGCCTCGATTGCCCAGCGTTTAGCGGATGTCCCGCGATCGGCTTCGGTGGATCGGTGATCACCACCCCGTATCCAATTTTGGTTAACTGGCACTGCGGGATCGTGGGTCACGGTGTGATTGCCGTTAAAATTCAGCCCGACAAAAAGCGGCGAGTGACCGTCGACGCCGTTGGGCAGATAGATCAAAATATCCATGGCCACTTCGTGACCGCGGGCGGCGAAGTGAGCGCGCACCTGCTTGCGGGTGGCGCGTCCGTCGTAGGCCTGATCGTCACTCTCGAGTAATTCGAATCGGACCGCGACGTCAGCCGTGGGGGTGCGCCCGAAGACGTGATCTTCGAAGAGGCGGAGCACCTCGGCGCGGCGGTGGTGCTGCCATGCCGCCGCGTCGGTGACAGGCTTGCCGGCGAGATCCACGAGGGGGTCCGGCAGCGTGTAGGCTGGCACCTCAGCTTCGTCGTAGTTGAAGCCGGCCGGTTGGGCTTCGGCGTCGGGGATGAAAGTCATGGCAGCGAAGGTGACGCTCAACAGGCAGGCCACTTGGGGAAGGTTAGGGTAGGGCATGGGGGTAGAGGAAAGGCGGAAAGGTAACTCGATCATCTCCGCAACGGAAGAGCGGAGCTTGCTTAATAGAATAATGATGATCGTGGATTGCGGCGAGGCGAGTAAGTTGCGTTGATGCCGCGTGTCAGAACCCCGACGTTACCTATGAAGCTACTTTTCATTTTCTTTTCTTTCGTTCTCGGTGGGTTGTATAGCGCTACTGCGGCGGATCGTCCGAATGTGTTGTTCATCGCCGTCGATGACCTCGCCCCGAGTTTGCGTTGTTATGGTGATCTCGTAGCGCAGACGCCGCACATCGATCGCCTCGCGGCCACGGGCGTGCGCTTTGATCGCGCTTATAACCAACTGCCGTTGTGCAACCCCACGCGGGCTTCGGTCATGACGGGACTGCGACCCGACGAGATCCAAGTCTACGATCTCGATGCGCATTTTCGGGATACGGTGCCGGATGTCATCACGTTGTCGCAGCAGTTTAAAAATGCGGGCTGGTTCACCGCCCGCGTGGGGAAAATTTATCACTACAATGTTCCCGCCAGCATCGGCACCGATGGTTTCGATGATGCGCCTTCCTGGCAAATGACGGTCAATCCCGCTGGACGTGACAAGGACGAGGAACACCTGATCTACAACGCGGAACCTCACCGCAAAATCAGTGGTGCGTTGAGTTGGCTAGCAGCGGATGGCGCAGACGAGGAACAGACCGACGGCATGATCGCGACCGAAGCCATTCGACTCATGAATGAGAAGCAGGACGAACCGTTCTTTTTGGGTGTGGGGTTCTTTCGTCCGCATACACCGTTCGTCGCCCCGAAGAAATATTTCGACCTCTACCCGCTCGAAGATATCCGACTTCCCTATGCGCCCACCGATGATCGCGACGACATCCCCACCGCGGCCTTTGCCCACAACAATCCGATTCCTAATTACAGTCTCGATGAACTGACGCTCAGGAAATCGCTTCAGGCCTATTACGCGTGTGTTTCGTTCATCGATGCGCAGGTTGGACGACTGCTCGGTTCGCTCGAGGAACTGGGTTTGGCGGACGATACGATCGTCGTCTTTTGGAGCGATCACGGTTACCATCTCGGCGAGCACAACGGCATCTGGCAGAAGCGCACCCTGTTCGAGCAAAGCTCACGTTCGCCCCTCATCATCCGCGCACCGCAAGCCGCCGGCAATGGCACCGCCTCACCGCGCGTGGTGGAGTTTGTTGATATCTATCCGACGGTGATGGAGCTCGCCGCACTCGCGCCGACCCATGCACTTTCCGGTCAAAGCTTAGGTCCGTTGTTGGCCGACCCAATCGCTGCGTGGGACAGCAATGCGGTCACCCAGGTGCTGCGTCCGTCCGATGACCGTTTGTCGACTCCCGTGATGGGTCGCAGCATCCGCACCGAGCGCTGGCGCTACACGGATTGGGAGGAGGGCGTTCGCGGCGAAGAGCTCTACGATCACTACGGTGACCCGATGGAGTTCAACAATCTGGCCGTCGAACCGGATGCCGAAGCGCGTGCCGTCATCGCCCGCCTGCGCCCTCTGATGGAAGCGAAGGCCAGCGGTAAGATCCCTACTACGCCAATCAATCAGACTCGACTGTGAACTCTCGGGAGGGCGGGTCTTCGCCTCTGGCGCGTTGCTTGAGCCGCTGCCGCCACATCCACATATTTTCCACCTTGGTCCGGGCCCACGGGGTTTTGCGCAAAAACGTGAGACTCGATTTAATGCTCGGATCGTGGGTGAAGCAACGCACCGGGATGCGCTCGCCCAGATTCTCCCATCCCAACTCCTCCACGAGATCGGTCACGATCGCCTTGAGCGTCATGCCGTGCAGCGGGTCGTTGGACTTGGGTTTATCTTCCATGCTGAACTAGACGAAGTCGGTCGGACCATTGCCAGCGGGAAACGCACGTGCCGCTTCGGAGCCATGCAGTGCAGGCCAAGCACCCAGCGTTGAAGACTAGCCGCTCGGCGAGCTCGGCGAGCACGCCCGACCTCGAAATTTTCACCTACGGATATTTGCTATTAGGTAGGGCTGTTTCGCCGAAACTGCCGTTTCGTTTGTTCTGCACCACCTACTATCTGGCCCTCAAAGCCCGACGAATCCATTCGGTTGGCGCAATTGTGGGGTAGACCCTGCTGCCAACCGTGCGTAGTCTGAAAGCTTCCCCGCTTACCTCCGATTCGAACCCTATGAAATCTCCTACGATTCTCACCGCCTTATTGAGCCTTGTCTTTCTGGTCGGTTGCCAGACCCCGGCATCGACCGACTCCATGCCGGTCGAGGAGGACCAAGGCGTGAAGTTTGTGGTGTCGTTTCCCGAGGCGGCGCGCGCTGAACCATTGTCAGGACGCGTGCTGTTGTTTCTTTCCGAAAGTGACAGCGGGGAACCACGGAAGAAGCTCAATTGGTTCAACCCCTCGCCGGTTTATGCCGTGGATGTGGTGGACCTCGCACCGGGTGAATTGGTGGAGTTTACGGAGGATGATCTATCCAATCCGGATGCCTTGGCGTTTCCCGATCCATTGGGGCGCATCGCGCCCGGCAGCTATCGGGTGCAGGCGTTGATCAACCACGATCAAACGCGCCGCAGCTTTAACGACGGGCCGGGCAATCTCTACAGTGAACCACAGCAAGTGACTTTGACCAAGAAGCTGGATGCGACCTTCGAGCTCGAAGCCGATCAAATCGTGGAGGCCGAGGAAGGGAAGGATACGGATTGGGTGAAGCTCGTAAAAGTCCGTAGCGATCTGTTGAGCGACTTCCATGGTCGGGATGTTTTCCTGCGCGCCGCGGTGCAGTTGCCCTTTGGCTACGAAGACGAGACGGAGCGTCAGTATCCGGCGTATTACGTCGTGCCAGGATTTGGTGGTCGTCACCTCGGAGTATTGAAACGTGAAAAGAAGGGCGGTGATGCTTGGGACGCGTGGGCGGATGGTTCCAACCCTTTCCGTGGATTCGAAATCGTGTTGGACCCCGATATGCCGTTGGGCCATTCGGTGTTTGCGGACTCGGCCAACAACGGCCCGGTCGGTGAAGCCCTGACCACGGAATTGGTCCCCGCGATCGAGGAGCAATTTCGCGTCATCGCCGAACCGTCGGCCCGGTTCGTCGGCGGTCACTCCTCGGGGGGATGGTCATCGCTTTGGCTGCAGGTCACGTATCCTGATTTCTTTGGCGGCTGTTGGAGCACGGCGCCGGACCCGGTGGATTTCCGCGCGTTCCAGACCATGAATATTTACGAAGATACCAACGCCCATTGGACGCCGACCGGGCAGCCCCGAGCCGTCGGCCGCAGTCGCTATGAACCGACGTTGCTGTTCCCCAAGTTCAACCACTACGAATACGTATTAGGGTGGGGCGGACAGTTGGATTCGTTTGATGGTGTGTTCAGTCCGCGCGGAGAAGACGGCTTTCCGATGCGCGTCATGGATAAGCTCACCGGCGCAATCAATCCCGAGGTGGTGGCGTATTGGAAACGCTATGACATCCGCCTGCAGGTGGAAGAGAACTGGGCCGAACTTGGACCACACTTGCACGGTAAACTCCACATCATCGGAGGGGCCTGGGATACGTTCTACCTGAACCTTGCGCTGGAGATGTTGCAGACGTTCCTCGATGCACAGGATCACGGGGGCTACATCGAAATCCTGCCCGGCAACCACGGCTCGTTCATGACCAAAAAAATGCGTAAACGCATCTACCAAGAGATCGCCGATCAATTTTCTGCCCGCGGAGAATAATGCCCGCCGGGGGGAGGTAAACATATGGTAATACAGTTTTTATCCCAATGCTGCGGCAGTTTGGGCGCTTGAATTAGGGAGTGGCCATCAGTAAATTGAATATAATTGCATTCACGGCGGGGTGATGCGATGGCTCCCGTGTGGGTCTGGTGGTTTCCCTTAACCCTCTCTGTCACCCATGAGTTTTCGTATTCAAGTCTACCGTCTCGGATTCCTTTTATCTGTGGCGTTTCTCGGTCCGCAAATTACTTCGGCCGCCTTCACGGCGGAAGGTCGAGAGATTCATCTGGACGGAACATCGTTTCAGGTCCGCGGCGTATGTTATCAGCCCGCACCGATTGGGGATAACCCGTCTGCTTCGGCTCCGTATGGTGATTACTTCACCGCCAATTACAGTGCGCTCACCGCGCGCGATTTGCCGCTCATGCGGGATCTCGGGGCGAACGTCATTCGTATCTACGGCTGGAGCGAAACGGCCGATCACTCCGCCTTTCTGGATGCCTGCTACAACGACGGTGTGGACCCGATCTACGTGCTGATCAACCGCTGGATCGACCCGAACACCAACTGGAATGATGCTGGAGCGGTTAGTGCGATCCAGCAGACGTTTGTGCAGATCGACCAAAACCTTGGGGCTCATCCCGCGGTCATGGGAATCGTCCTCGGCAACGAAGCTAACATCCATAACGGCAACGGCAACAACGCCGCCTTCTGGGCGGCCATGAATCAGGTCGCGCAGGCCATCAAGGCGCAGACGCCATCGCGTCTCATCTCCGCCGCCATCACCGATTCGATTCCGCAAGTCGCCGCTCATGACAGTGCGGTTCCGGGACTCGATTTCTGGAGCGTGCAGACTTATCGTGGTTCGGCCCTCGGCTCGATCTTTACCGAATACGAAGCGGCTTCGCCCAAGCCGCTCGTCATCACCGAATTTGGGGCGGATGCATTCGACCATGGCGCGCAGGCGGAGTATCCCAACAACGCCGAGTTCGTCGGCCAAACCGTGGCCAATCTTTGGGGTGAGATCGCGGCCAACAGCGCGGTAACCGCCGGCGCCTGTGTCTTCGAATTCAGCGACGAGTGGTGGAAGTCACAGGGCGGTTCTGCGACCGTGCACAATGCTGGCGGATTCCCCATCAGTCTGCCTGATGGTTTTGCCAACGAAGAGTGGTGGGGGCTCTACCGGGTCGTTGATAACGGCTCGGACCTCGACATCATGGAGCCGCGCGCGACGGTCGCCGCCTTGAAGGAGGCATGGGCCGTAGCGGACGAGCCGAACCCGGAGCCGTCGAGCGGTTTGTCGGTCATCGCTCCACCCGTGAGCCAGACCATTGCACCCGGTGGTTCCGCGAACTTTTCGGTATCCATCCAGGATGCCGCGTCCGGCAGCGTCGTCACTTACCAATGGTTGAAGGACGGAGTCGCCGTATCGGGTGCGACTGCCGCGACGTTTGCCCTTTCCAATTTGACCGCACTTCAGAACGGAGACTATGCCGTGCGCGTGGCCGACGGCACCTCCACGGTGACCAGTTCGTCGGCCCGACTCTTGGTCGCCACGCCCGAGCCCGGTCGGCTTAAAAACCTTTCGGTGCGAAGCCGCTCCGGTGCCGGCGCTTCGGCATTGGTGGCGGGATTTGTGGTGGCCGATGGATCGGCCCACTTGTTGGTGCGCGGCATCGGTCCTGAACTCGTCAACTTTGGCGTCACCGGTGCGTCGCCTGATCCTGAGCTCCAACTCTATTCCGGCCAGACCGCCGGCGCGTTCAACGAGGATTGGGGCAGCGATGAGAATGCCATTATGACAGCCGGCAGCATGGTCGGAGCATTCGCGCTCACCGCCAATTCCAAGGACGCCGCCATGCTTACGCAGGTGGATGGACCGCGTTCCGTGCATCTGCGCGACGAAACCCCGGGAGTCGCCCTGGCGGAAGTCTACGAAGTCGGCACCAATACGGGACGCTTGGTCAACGTCTCGGCCCGCACCTTTGCGGGCACGGGTGACGATGTTTTGGTGGTGGGATTCGTGGTCGATGGCAACGTGCCCAAGCGTCTGCTTCTCCGGGGAGTCGGCCCGACCTTGACCACCTACGGCGTTGCTGGCGCGCTGGCCGATCCTGCACTCAAGCTCTTCAATGCCGACCAGGACGTGGTGGCGGAAAATGACGATTGGAATGCGAATCTAGTGGCCTCGGTGGCCAGTGGAGTAGGGGCGTTTGCGTTGGACGCCAACAGTGCGGATGCAGCGCTGGTCTACACCGCAGTTCCAGGGGCCTACACCGCCCAAGTCAGCGGCGCCGGAAATACCAGCGGCACCGCTCTGGTTGAAGTTTACGAGGTGCTGTAGATTCTTCAAAAGGGTTCTTCAAAAGGTTCTGCAAAAGGGACAGGTTATCCGAATGGCCGAATCACCTTACCGGTTAATTTGCGTCATAAGCAGGATTGGGTCCAAGGCACGGTGTTGGAGTTTTCCGAGAAGGCATCCCATATTGTCATTACGGAAGCTATGCGTCAGCGCGCGCCTCAGGCCGTGATGGGATGTTTGAAAACGGACCTCAACCGACCGGTGGAGGGACATCTGGCTGATTTGCGAGGCGAGGTGGAACTCCCCGCTAAAGCATGATTTAGACGATAGGCAATTCCCGCAAAGCTCGCAGCTTTTCAAAGCGTCTCTGCGAACCAGCGGGAGGTGAGCGTGATAGCGCGTTCGTCGTGGGTGCTGGTGGGGTCGAAGGTATTGAAAATGTGGTCGGCGCCACCGATGGCCACGGCCTGTTCGATGGATCCGTTGGCTGCGGCGAGGATGCGCGTTTCGTAAGGAGTCAGGTAGTCTTCACTGCCACGAATACCCAGTAAGGCGCCTTGGTAGGCGGACAGAGGTTCGATCAATTCGTAGCCAATCATTCCCGCGAGATGTTCTCGGGTGAAGGTGATTTTGGCCCAGCTATCGTAGACACTTTCTCCCTTCTCGATGGCTTCGCGCATGGCGGACTTCATGTCCGGTTGGGTGAAGAAATCGACGGCGAGGTCACCGGCGGTGGACCACAAAACGAGACTCTCTACGGCTTCAGGTTGGCGGCCGACAATGGCTAGGGCGGTGGCTCCGCCGAGACTGAATCCGAGCACACCGATCTTGGTCTCGGGGTAGTGTTGCTGGAGAAACGCGAGCCCGGCTTCGGCATCGGCGATGCGGGTGGCAAAGGTCGACGTGAGTCGGTGTCCGTTGCGTTCGCCTTCACCGCGAAAGTCGATGCGAAGGGACGCGATGTTTTGCGCGGCCAATTGGGCGGCGGTGCGTTTGAATAGGTCGCCCACTTCGTCGCGATGACCGGTCCAGCCGTGGAGGAGCAGGACGGCGGCCTTGGGGGTGGCGGATGCAGAGAGGGAAGACAGAGTGCCTTCCACGGTTGGGGCGACCTCAACGTTGTATTCGTGGGTTGGCTTTGGAGTGGTGCTTGCGGCGGTTGTGGCTGCCGCGAGCAGTAGGGAAATGAAGATCGAGGTGATGACGCGCGAGTAGGTCATAGTGAGTATTATTTTGGGTAAGTATGGGACAATTTCGCTGAGAGGCGGATCCCGGTGAGGTGTATCACGCGCAAGCCCGTTCCTGCTTTCTGACTTATGCTAGACGCGGTTGAGTCCGGGGCGGTCGGATTCGACGACAAAGGAGGCGCGAGTTTGCACGGGTGCGCCGGATCGAGTCACGTAGGGAACGGTCCGGTAGTCGGCCCGCCAAGTTTCAGGCGTGAGCTCGCAGCGCACGTAGCCGCGTTCGCCATTGAATAATTTGACGAAGGGGTTCTCCGCGAGGATTTGGTCGTGACCTTTAGGTTGTTCCCCGCCATCGCCGCCAGACGAGATTGAGGTCCCGACAAACTCAGTGCCTACGACTTTCGAATCGAGTTGATCGAAATCGGCGATCAATTCGTTGGCCCAGTTTTTGTGGATGTCACCGGTGAGCACGACGGGGTTCTTGATCGGCTGGTCATGAAAGTGTTTGAGCACCCGACGGCGTTCGAATTCGTAGCCCGGCCATTGGTCCATGCTGTGCGTTACTTTCGGCCCGGGACTGCGATCCACGCGTGCCATCATGACCTGCTGAGTTAACACATTCCAATTGGCCGGTGAGCGTTCGAGGCCGTCAAACAACCACTGGCGTTGCTTGTCGCCTAGGAGCGTGCCGTTGGGATCGAGCAGCACGGGTGTCGGAGTTTTGTTACCGTCTCCGAGTTGCTGGGGCGTGCGGTATTGGCGGGTGTCGAGCACGTGGAACTGCGCGAGCCGTCCGAAAGAAACCCCGCGATACAATAACATGTCGGGACCGCGCGGGAGGGACGAACGACGGAGTGGCATGTGTTCGAAATACGCCTGGTAACCCGCGGCGCGGCGGACCAAAAATTCGTCACGCGGCGTGCCGTTTTTCAGGTATTCGTCGGCGTAGTTATTGGCGACTTCGTGGTCATCCCAGGTCACGACCCACGGGGCCATCGCGTGAGCGGCCTGCAGTTTCGGATCCGTTTTATAGCGGGCGTAGCGCAGTCGGTAGTCGTCGACCGAGATGCATTCCCCGCCCAGGTGTTCGCGGAGTTGGCCAGCTTTGGCTGCGCCCTCGTAAATGTAGTCGCCAAGGTGCACGACGAGGTCGATGTCTTCGCGGGAGAGGTGATCATAGGCCGTGTAGAGACCGGCTTCGTAGTGTTGGCACGAAACGAATGCGAAGCGCATTCGATCGGGTAGTGCCGTGGGTAAGGGAGTGGTGCGGGTGCGGCCTACTGCGCTGACTTCGCCGCCGGTTTTAAATTGATACCAATACCAACGGTCGGGGCGCAGGCCATTGACCTCCACGTGAACGGAGTGTGACCAATCCGCGCGAGCGGTGGCGGTGCCGGACTGCACCACGCGAGACATCGTTTCGTCTTCGGCGATCTGCCACGAGACCACGATGGGATCGGCGCCCATGCCGCCACCGGTCTCCAGGGGGCGGGGAGCCAGCCGGGTCCAAAGCACGACGCCGTCGGGTAGGGGATCGCCCGAAGCCACTCCCAGAGAAAACGGATACGCCGAGAATTTCGGATTCGTGATGACTGCTCCGTGCGCTCGGGTGGAAAGCAAGGCGGCGGCGGCAAAAGAGGCGCTACCGGCGAGAAACGATCGCCGGCTAAATCCATTGGGACCGGGTAAGGGGTAGAGTGAAGCAGGCATCGGATGGGGTAGTTGGGGATGGGGGGGCGGAACGGCAGCCTACAACCGGCCGCCGAGTTTCACGAGCAGGTCGCGGGTGAGTTTGATGCCGGTGTCGGGATCGATGTCGTGGCCTTCATACTCGATGTCCACGTAACCGGTGAAACCGGCTTCCTTGACGATCTGCATCAGGCGGCGGAAATCCATGGTGCTTTCTTCCCCGTTGGCATCGAAGTGAAAGGTCTTAGCGCTGACACCCTTGGCATAGGGCATACTTTGCGCGGTGCCGCGGTAGATGTCGTAGGTCCAACCTTCGCGCGCGCTGCCGTAGTTGCCGAAGTCGGGCAGCATGCCGACGCGAGGATGACCCACGAGGTCCATCAAAGCGACGAGCCACGCACCGTTGGAAGAGAGGCCACCATGGGGCTCTACAATGACGTGCAGGCCATAGGTGTCGCCGATTTCGCAGACGCGGCGGAGGCCGTCCGCGGTGCGATCGAGTTGGGTGCCGTAGCTCTCAGTTTTCTCCGAATGAGCGTTCACGCGGATGGCGTGGCAACCGAGGGTCTGGGCCGCTTCCAACCAGGGAATGTGGGCGTCAACAGACCAGGTTTGTTTCTTCGGATCCGGGTCACCGAGGCGGCCGCATTTGTCGCACATGATGAGGACGTTGTTCACCCCTTCACCGTCGGAGACCTTTTTGAGTTCTTTGGTGACGGATTGGTTGAAGCCTTCGAGGTAGAACTGGTTCACGTATTCAACCGCATTGACGCCGAACTCGCGTTTGGTGATCTCGGCGAACCGCATCTTGTCACGTTTACCACTCCAGAAGTCTTTGTTGAGCGACCACTGGGCGAGGGAGATATCGAACCAGGTGTCGGCATGGTTATGGCCGTGATCGCCGGACTTGTGGTGAGCGGCGGAAGCAGCGCGGCCGGCGAGAGTGGCGGCGGCGAGGCCGAGGGCGGATTTAGTGAGGAAATTACGACGGGTAGACATAGGGGTGGTGGTATTAGAGGAGGAATCCGCCGTCGTTCTGCGAGGCAGAACTATGGCGAGACCGGGGGTTGGTTTTACAGTAGGTAACGAAAGGAACGGAGGTGGAGAAATTCGAGAAAGAGAACGAGAAGGAGTATGAGAACGATGAGGGGTGGATTGAATCTGGGGTGAACCTCTTGTTACTTGTTCCCTGATACTTCCCTTCGGGTTGGTTAATTTACGGGGGAGAGAAACTTGATCAGGTTAGTCACGTGTTCGTCGAGGTCGATGCTGAGGTGTTCGCAGCCGGTGAAGATGGTGGCGCGATCGACTTTGGCCGCGAAGTTGAGGTCTTTGATTTTCTTCTTGATCGATTTGGCCTTCATCTCGCCATACGGGATGGGGTTCATCTTTCGATAGGCGTAGAAGATGCCGCACAGTTCATCCGTCGCAAGTAACGCGGCGGCGAGAGGAGAGGCCGGGAGGGTCTTGAATTCATTGTAGCCGTAGGCGTGAGCTTCGACGGCGTGGATGAGGTCTTCCGGGTAGTCCCATTCCTTAAACCAACCCAGTGATTCGCGCGGGTGGGAGTCGGGGTATTTTTCGAAATCAATATCGTGCAGCAGTCCGGTGAGATACCAGAGATGGGGATCTTGCCCGAGGTGGGTTGCGTAGCCGTCCAGCGCGGTGGCGACCATCAGAGCATGGTGACGTTGGTAGGTGTCTTGAACGTGGGACTCCAAGAGGGCCTGTGCGGCGTCTTTGGTGGGGAGGGGCATGAAGCGGAAGATGGTCGAAGGGGGGAGTGGAGTCGAGTCGGGTCTGAGCGATGTCGGTTCGAGTGTATCGGTCCGAATATGCTATGCGGAAGCGTGACAGATTTTCGTTTTCTGGAGGACGGGGCCAATAGCGGTATTTTTGTGCGCACCAGCAAGACGAGCAATGCGGAGGAGGGCCTATGGCCGACCAGTCGTTACCAGGTGCAGTGCATGAACAATCTCGAAGGCGCCAATCCACTCGGGTCCATCTTCCCGCACAACGTGCCGGAAGTGCAGTTTCTTTATGATTTGGAACCGGTGAAAAAAGTCTACAAGCCGACGGGTGAATGGCTCCGCTACGAAATCACCGTGCGCGGCGATCGGCTCACCACCAAGTTGAATGGCAAGCTGATCAACGTCGTCACCGACATCTCCACGCCGTCCGGCCACATCGGGATCCAAGGCGAGGATGGGCTGTTGGAGTTTCGTAAGATCGAAGTGACGCCGCTGAAATAAGGAGGGTTCCCGGCTGACCGCTGGTTTTGGGCCACAGAGATCACAGAGGGCTCACGCACTGAAACCTGTGAGCTGGATTCTTTTTGAATTTGGAAATCAGGAAAGCAGGAAACCGCGAGGCGGGCTCGAAGTCCACGGGGTCACGTCGGTGACGCATTGCGACCTGGTCGGCCGAAGCCTTGGCGAAGGAGGAAGCAATTTAGTCACGACGTGACCCCTTCAAACCGATCGAACGTTACTCCGCTCCCGACTGCTCTGTGAGGCAGTTGTTTTCGAGAAAGAGAAAGAGAAAGAGAACGAGAACGAGAACGAGCGGAGGGGCGATGCCCCCCCGGTCTTACCAATCCACGACCGAGCTGTCGGCTATTCGTAGGTTAAAATCGCGGTGGCGGTGCAATCGGCGCTGGCTACGAGCCGCACCCAGTGAGCGCTGAAGTCAGTGGGGAAGGTAAACTCCAATGGACTGCGTCCATCCAATTCGAATGTCTGGTAAGTGTGGTAGACCTGGTGGTCGAAGTTGACCTCGAGTCGGATCGTCACGGGACGGTCGGCCGATAGCGTCAGGGACTTCTTGTCGTATCCGGTCATAAGATACGGGTCGGAGGGCGCCTCGGCCTGAACTGCGGTGTTTTTCCACGGACCGCCGATCCCGACGGGTTTGCCTAGTTTCCAGAGATCGTCGATGCCGCCGAACCAGAGGGCTTCGGTGCCGTCGTCGCTGCGCCGAATGTGGGGATCATCGGTGCCGTTGGTGACCACGCCACTCATGACGAGCAGGCCGTTCCAGGATGCGAAGTCGGCAATCTGTTTTCGGTGACTGCTGATGGGGCGGAGTTTTTGGAAGAGCGGGGGCTGACTGTTTGTCACCAGCGGGAGCTCGTAGAATGTCCCATGGATATTGGCTAATTCACGTTCCGACTGGATCTCGCGATAGGTACGCGGCCAACCGAAGGCGAAGGGTTGATCGTAGGCGGGGTCACCTTTGGGGAGGCGGAGTCGTTCGCCGTGCGACTCGACGATGACGGAAGCGGCATCGACCGAAAACTTGGGTGCCTTGCTCAGGTGGGATTCCGTCTCTTCGCTCAGCCGTTTACTAGCTCCGAAGGCGAAGGTGTCTTTGCTGAAATTAGTGGTGGATCCTTTGAGGTCCGATACCGCGAGGTCGCGGGAGTCACGGCGCGTGTAAAGAGCGGAACCTGAGACGACTGATTCGCCAATGTCCGCTAGACCGCCAAAGAGTTTCTCGCCCTCGGACTCGTGGCGGTAGTTGGCGTCGGTTTGATGCAGGTAAGCCGACCCGATGAAGTTGCGGTTGGAGCGCAGGCGGATCCATTGCGCATCGAACTGTTCTGGGAAAATGTAGGGATGGTAGCCGGTGACCTCGACGGTGTTGTGGGTGTGCCAGTTCCCGGTGCCGTTGTGGTCGACCTCAATCGTGATCTCTACCGTTTGGCCGTCGGAGACGGCAAGGTGCAGCACGCGTTGGGTGAAGCCATTGACGAGAAATGGTAGGCTCGGACTGTGGGCGGCGACGGATTCGTTGACCCAGGGACCGCCGTAACCCGAACCGGGGCCCCAGTGCTTCAGGTCGTCCATGGTGCCGAACCAGAGATTGCTTTGCGGTTGGCCGGCGCGGGGGTTGCCTTGGATGGAGGTTTCGTCGGTGGCGAGCACGAGGCGGCCGTTCCAATCAGCAAAATCAGGCACGTAGCGGAGGTGACTGCCGATGGGGGCGAGCCCGGCGGTGTTGACGGCGGAAAAGGTGGAGGGGAAATCGAAAAACATACCGTGCATGTCCATCATCCAGCGTCCGTCGCTCACCTCACGGATGCGCGGCCATTCGGTATACCAGCCGTGGATGGCATCGTTGTTGAAGGAGGACTTTGGCAGTAGGTAGGTGGACCACGTTCCGCCGTCGAGAAGCTTGAGTCGGAGGGCGCGTTCATCCCAACCGATGGACCATGCCGGATCGGAGTCGTGGACATTCCCGCTGATGCCGCCGGGCCCGGTCACGTCGGTGTATTGCTTGCGCTCGAGCACCTCCCAAGTGGCGCCGTCCCACGTCGCGAGGACGCCGCGTTCGTCGGGTGATTTGGCTTTGATGCGCGCTAGGATGGCGTCGGCTTCTGGCGGGGAAATTCCTTGACGAAATGAACCGCCGACATGTTCGCCGTTGTTGGCAATGATAAGGCGACCTTGCGCGGTGTAGGCGCCTTTGGCGTGCCAGCCCGGGACGGATTTGTGGAAGAGTTTTTTTACTTCGAGGGTATGGACGTTTACCTCATAAATCATACCCTCCATATCGACGTAGTAGACCCAATTGGCGGGGTCGGTGAGGTGGCGGGCCATGGCCGTTATACGGCCCGGCATGATTTCCGGTGAGATGACACGCACCTTACCCGTAGTATCGATCAGATAGTGGGCGATCAGGAGCTGTTGAGATTCGCGATGAATGAACCGACCCGCAGGCGTGCCTCCGACACTTTCCGGATGGATGGTGAGGGCAAGATCCTCGCCGACAGCATACAGTTTATGATCGCTGCCGTGGGGCTCGTGCGCGGCGTAGTTGACCATCCAAAGTTTGCCGGCCCAAGGCACGACTGCGCCGATGCCGCATTCGTTGAGCTGGTCGCCGAGATTGCCGTTGTCGGCGTAAGTCGTGAGGTGCGGATAGACGCCGCTGATAAACAGGGGTTCGTTCGATTCTGCCGTGACGAAGATCGACCAGGAGAAACAGCTAAGGGCGCAGAGTAAAAAACGGGGTAAGGGCATCGGTGAACTCCAAGGCTGTTCGTTACCTTTGTTGGTTACAAGAAACCAAGACCGCAGATTACCGATTCATTCCCGAGACAAGGGTGTTGGCCAGAAATGAAATGCTTCCACGATTCGAAACAACAAAGGTTTCGAGCGCGGAAGCGTAGATCGTGGAAAACGATCCGAACTTAGGCGTGGTAGTAGCGCTCGTGAGCGATCTTGCCATCGCGCCATTGGGTGACGACGGCCTGCTCGATGGAGACCCGTTCGTCGCCGGTGGTGGTGAATTCCATGATGGCTTCGTAGAACGATACACCTTCACCGGTGCCGTGGCGGAGTACTTCGTAGCGATGGAATTCTTTCACGCCTTCGAGCAACGTTTTCTCGGCATCGATACAGAATACTTTGCCGCGTTTTTCATCGGCGTTTGCCTCTTGAAGGACGACGTCATCAGCAAGGTAAGTTTCCATTGCTTCGACGAAAGCACCTTTGGCGAGGAGGGCGAAAACGCCTTGAAGGGAGGACTCAATGGCGGCGGGAGAGTTTGGGTTGTCGGACATGTTCGGTTGTATTCGAGGGTTTGTAATTGGGCCGGGATCATATCGATCTCAGCTGGAGGTTAAACAGAGTGAACGGCGCGAGACATTATTCCCGAGCCCGAGTTGAGGCCACTAGGGAAGTCTGTCAGTAGGCCCGGCGAGAGAAGAGTAAGTCGGTGTGGTTGTCGTAGATTTCCCTCGCCGAATTTCACTACCGTGGACCATGCTGGAAAGATGCAAAAGACCCTCTACGTTCTACCGGGATTTGGAGAATCCACCCAAGACAAACCCTATCGGCAGATCGCTCGTTTCGCGAAAACGGCAGGATATGACGTGGTGATGTATTCGCCGAAATGGTCGCGCTCAACACCCTCGGATTGGATCGCGGGTTTCCGGGCCCAATTGCCCGAGAAGCCGGTGGGTCAGGCAATCGTGTTTGGGTTCTCGTTTGGGGCGCATGTGGCGATCAATGCCGCCAAAACGTTTCCGTTCGATCGTATCATCGCGTGTTCCTTGCCGCCATTTTTCAAAGGTGACATTAAGGACATCGATGCTGATACCCGGGCCTTTCTCGGCAAACGAAGAATGGAGGATCTAGCGCGATATCCATTCCCGGCCCGACTGGGCACGCGGATCACTCTGATGAATGGCGCGGAAGAGGATGCGGAGGACATTGTGAAATCAGATCGCTATTTCAAGAAATGGACCGGTGAAAAGAAACGAATCCTGGTGGATAGCGCGGAGCACGATCTGGAGACGGGCGATTATCTCAAAGCGATCAAAAGCGAATTGGCCTAAGCCGTGATGGGGAAACGGATCATGGACGGGCATACCGCCCGACCCCCAAAGCGGACCTTTCATAAAAGTGCGGTGGGGTTTATGCCCGAAAGCCTATGTTTTTTGAAGCCACGGTGATGAAGGTAAACCGATTTATGGGCGTAGGGCTGATCGCGTTGTTCGTCGGATTTGTGGTCGCAGCGGAGCCCGCCGACCGGATTCACGAATGGCGTTTCTTTAGTGAAGCACTGCAGCGGGAAATGCCGGTGAGTGTGGTTGCCCCGGAATCCGCGATGACGGTCACGCCGGTATTGGTTTTCCTGCACGGCCGAGGCCGGCATCACCGTTCGCTGTTGGAGGTCGAGCAATGCCGCGAACAATTGTTGTCGGCAGATATGTGGGTGATCCTACCCGATGGAGAAGACGGTTGGTATATCAACTCCCCGGTGCAAAATGAGGCCCGCTACGAGGACTATCTGAGTGAGGTGATCGAGCAGGCGAAACAACGCTTTGAACTGACGCAGTCGCCGGACGGTTGGGCCATTGGCGGTTGGTCGATGGGGGGCTATGGCGCCATGCGTTTTGCGGTGCGGCACCCCAGGCAGTTTGGGACGGTGGCGACCGTGGTTGGGTTACTGGACTTTCCCCGAAAGGAGACTCTCCCGGAAGGGCAGAACTATACGGTGCCATGGGGCCGCTTCGGCGAGGATCGGGAAGTCTGGAAAGAATATAATCCGATCAATGATATCACCGCTTTGCGGGGAAAGTCGGTGTTGCTGATCACGGCCGATGCGGCCTTTGACCGCACCATGAACCAGAATTTTTCCGCCGCCCTAATCGATGCAAAAGTGGGTCACCGCATCATCACCCTCGAAGGCGCTCACACCTTCCCGGTGGTGCAGGAATCACTACCGTTAGTGCTCGAGTTCGTGCAGGCCCGGATTGATCGGTGAATCGGTGGGTGCAAAGAGCGCGCTACTAGGGTCTTTGATGAGCTCCGCGATATCTCGGCCAAAGAGGTGGGATCAGGGGGGGCGTCGATAGTGATCGTGGACATTTCGAATATGTCGTGGCTGAAAGAGAGTTATGAACCTTCGAACAACCCGTTCTCGCTGTGGTGGCTATTTGGTTTTGGGGTTGTTGTGGTTGGGTGCGGGCGGAAATCACCTGTTGGCGGCGAAGGAGCGAAGTCCAACCTACCGCAGCGAACGTATTTTAGCATCAGTGCCGGTAGACGGGGAGAACCCGTATCTCGCGTTTCCAGCGGTGCTGGATTTAGGCGATGAGGTATTGGTGAGTTTTAAACGGGGCGGATTTCATGGCGGCGGAGCGCCGGCCAGCTTGGACTTGTTGCGGTTGAATAAGCTCTCGGATGCGGTGACGTGGGAGCCGGGCTTGGCGCGGGCAGCGGATAAGATCATGCAGATGGGCGAGTGGGTGCATTATCCCGATGGCACCATTGCCAATTGGGTTGATGTGCAACGTCCGCCGGGCACGGAGCGCGACGGCATGCAAGGCGTGGTTTCAACCGATGGTGGCCAGACGTTCGGACCGTTGGTCCGGTTCGGTGAAGTCGATGGCGTTGAATACGGCTACCCGTTCGGTAGTGTGGTAGAGGGCGATACGACCTGGATGATCGTCATGAGCTTTTCTCATTTGGTGGGTGGTTATTCCGTGATCGAAAAGTATCCGCACGCCGGGCAAGTCGCGATCATCCGGTCCGACGACAGCGGTGAGAGCTGGAGCTTCGTGCGCAATCTCACGCAGGAGTTTGGCGATATCCCGATCAACGAGAGTTACTTCGTCCGCCATGAAGACGGTTTTTTAGTCGTGACCCGAGGATACGATCAGCAGGTCCGGCTTCATCGCACGGATGGCATGTTTCGGGTTCGTAAACAGGCGAACCTGACGGAGCCAAACACGTTCATTGAGCGTTACGTGGGGCGGCCGCGTCTCTTCGAGCGGGATGGGCAATTTTACCTGATCGGTCGCAATTGGACCGGCAGCACGGCCCGCGCTGACGATGCGGTTAAGGACCGCCAACCTCGTTTTCCGAAGGCGATGAAGATGTGCCTCTTTCGAGTGAATCCGGATACGTTGGTGGTCGAGTCATACGCCATTCTCGACAACGCGGAGGCGGCCAACGTGACCGATGGCTACTACCCGGCGCCGTATTGGGTGGCGCGCGGTGGCGAAACCTATCTGCGGGTGGTCGACTACAAGGGCATCGATCGACGTCCGCCGGAGATCGTTGCATTTGAGTTCAAGTGGTCGGAAGTGCGCTGAGTCGTCGGTGACTCGAGGGGCAAATACGACCGAAATACAGTTCTGAGTCTTTGCACGGTTGACCCTCGAGGGGAGGAGAGCCTCCGTCTTCAGGTTACTCATGAAAGTAGTCATCGCCGAAAAACCCTCTGTGGCCCGAGACATTGCCAAGCACCTAGGGGCAACGACGCGCGGGGCGGGGTTTCTAGAGGGAAATGGTTGGACGGTCACGTGGGCTTTCGGACACCTGATCGAACTACAGGAGCCAGAGGATTACACCCCGGAGTGGAAACCGTGGCGGCTATCGCAGCTGCCGATTATTCCGGATGCCTTCAAATTGAGGCCGCGGGCCGATGGTTCGGCATCCGATCAGCTGGCGACGATCAAGCGGCTCTTTGAGACGGCGGAGGAAATTATCTGTGCGACGGATGCGGGGAGAGAAGGGGAGCTCATTTTCCGCTATATTTTGGATTGGACGGGATGTGAGGACAAACCCGTTAAGCGGTTGTGGATTAGTTCACTCACGGATGATGCGATCGCCCAGGGCTTCGCGGCTTTGAAGCCGGCTTCGGACTTCGATCCGCTGTATCATGCCGCGCGTTGTCGCAGTGAGGCGGACTGGATTGTGGGTCTGAATGCGACCC
>MEHZ011405465.1_pt1 | contig 49455 bp, 50 predicted proteins | sample 897221 | NCBI WGS metagenome assembly MEHZ01 (sample SAMN05514161, study PRJNA337945) | marine metagenome | isolation source: marine surface water | place: Arctic Ocean | collected 2007-12-13 | reverse complement strand
CCTGCTTTACATGGCTCATTACGACCGGACTTTCGGGACACCCGCCTTCATGACGGACTTTCCCGGCCTGACCAAGGAAGCCGCGGAATGGCTGGGGGCCAAAGGTATTGTCATGTTTGGCGTCGAAGCGGCCAGCCCCGGGCGACCCGGCAAGGACAATTTTGAGGTCCACCTGGTCTGCCGCGATATGGGCTACACCCATATGGAAGGCCTTACAAATCTCGACAAGCTGATCGGCAAGGGTCGGTTCCGCTTTATCGGATTTCCGCTGAAAATCCGTGGCGGCACCGGAAGCCCGATCCGCCCGGTCGCCGTCCTCGACGAGGGCTTGTAAGCCGTACTAGGCGGCTGTCAGGCCACCATCGACCGCTAACACCTGGCCGGTGACCGAAACCTGTTCGGCGCCGGCCAGATAGCGCACAGCACCCGCAATTTCTGAGGGTTCAGGGAAATGCCCGACCGGAATGCGCGAAAGCATACGCTTCCGGGTTTCGGGATCCTTAAGCATTTCTGCGCGGCTTTCCGTCATCACCGTGGTGGGGGCCACCGCATTTACGCGAATGCCCTGCTCGACCCATTCGATGGCCAGCATGCGGGTCATCTGGATCAACCCGCCTTTGGTAATACCGTAGACCGAGCGACCGGCGATCCCGGTCAGGCCGTGGGTTGAGGCGATGTTGACGATCGAACCGGGCTGGCCCGCGGCCATGCAATGGGCTGCGAAACGAGCGGCGAGAAAATAGGCGCCTTTGAGGTTCACATCGACCAGGCGGTCCCAGTCATCCCAAGTCACATCGACCACCGGCCGGATCAGGGCCAGCGCGGCGTTGTTGACGACCACGTCGAGCCCGCCAAGCCCCTCGATGGCTGCGTTCAGGCCATCGTTGATACTGGCTTCGGACGTCAGTTCAAGTGTCACCGGTACAGCATTGACGTCGGCCAGTTCCGGGAGTGCCATGACTTCGTCGAGCATCGCGGCGTCGCGGTCTGCAAACGCCACGTCATAGCCGTTCTGAGCAAAGCCCAGCGCGATTTCGCGGCCCAGGCCCGTCGATGTACCTGTAACAAGCGCCTTACGACGCCCCTCCGAACTCATCCGGACACCTTCAGGTCACCGGCTTCGTCGCGCACCAATCCAGACTCCGTAGCTGCCGAGGTCACATCCGGGTGCCAATCGACACGTCCGGCCTCCGGTCCACCAATGATTGTCAGGAGTGTCCCTTTGCCTTCGCCCACATGGCGGAAACCGCGATACACGCCCTGCGGCACACTAATCGAATCAAAAGGCTCCAACGTGATCGACTTCTCGCCGTCTTCGGTCGACCAGTAAACTTCCCACGGCCCAACCAGCGGCAGGAACACTTCTTCGGTCTCATGAGCGTGCAACGCAGCGCCATTGCCTTTTTCGGCCTGGATCATGCCCAAATTAAAGCCTTTGGCAGGAAGCGGAATATTCGGGCGTAGGTCGGGGTTGTCGGCGGCTTCTACCACGCCCATCCCTACAAGGTTGACCTTGAATCGGCGATGCCCCGGCAGGCGGCTGTCGACAAATGCCTCTTCCGAGCCGTGTAGGGTCGCGAAACGGGCAACAAACTGCTCCATCTCCGTGACCGAAATATTGTTCGTGTCCATCAGAGTTCTCCTCAATCAGTCGTTGAACGGCGGTCGCCGGTTTAATCCGCGACCCGGCTTTCATGGACGGCCAGCCCGGCGCGGGCGGCCAGCATGATCGGTGTGTGCAGCCCGGCAGCTTGTGCACGGTCCACCATGTCACCGATGATGTGATCACCCTCACTCGGCTTATTGGCCTGGACGTCACGGAGCATGGAGGAGGCAAACTTCGACCCCTGGGTCGAGAACATCTTCTCATAGGTCGCGATCGTCGCCGGGGACACTATATGTCCCAGCGCGGCAGCCGTGTCGCGGCACTCGATCAGTGCGGCGGTCAGAAATTCATGCCCAGATGGCGTTGCCAGAATTTCGCCCACCGTCGCGCGCGAAATCGTATTCACTGATGACATCGCGCACAGCATGGCGAACTTGTCCCAAAGGGCCTGTTCGATGTTGTCGCGCAGATCAATGTCAAATTTCATGGCATCATTCAGGGCGGCAAAAGCCTCGACACGCGGCGAAAGACTTGCGTCCATTTCACCGTAGGCGATGCGGTGAAAGTCACCAAAATGAACGATATCACCGGTTTCAGCATCCACCCGGGCGCCGATATAGCAGGTCCCGCCCAGAACCTTGTCGGCCCCGAAGCGATCCTGCAGCAGATCAATCTGCTTGATACCATTAAGCAAAGGCAGGATGGCGGTATTGTCGCCAACAGCTGGCGCAATCGTTTCCATGACGTCGCCAAGGTGGTAGGCCTTGCACGCCACAATCACCAGATCGTAGGGGCCTTTGATAGCCTCTGCAGCAACGGTGTTAACCGACACCGAGGCGTCATCGAAAAAGTCGCTGTGAATAACGATCCCGCGGGCATCGATCTGCTTACGACGCGCGGGACGCAGCGCGAAAGTTACGTCCGCACCGCCCTCAGCCAAACGGCCACCGAAATACCCTCCGACACCACCGGCGCCGAGGACGAGAATACGTTGGCTCATGGATTTTACCCTAGTTTAGCTGGCGAGGCAGAGGCCATGCTCAGGCTGAAAGCTGAGATAGACCGGCTGATCAGGGACCAGATTTTCGAAATGGTCGATCTGGATACCAATCTCGTGCGGTCCAACCCGAACACGACCCTCAAGGAAACTACCCAGATAGATCGTATCAATCATTTTGCCTTCGATCAGGTTGCCGTGGGACGTGCCTTCCGGCCGGGTTAGATGCAGCGTGACATCCTCGGGGCGCAGGCTGACATTGATGCTGTCACCCAGGTTAGCTCCCGCCGCACCGACCGCGCGAAGACGCAGCGGCTCTGCCCCCTGCCCCATCGACACATCAACACTGCAAACTTCGCCGTCGCGCGCCTCCAGCTTGCCTTCGAGCAGACTGGTCACACCGATGAAGTTGGCGACAAAGGAATTCGCCGGGTTGGCATAGATCTCCTGCGGATCACCGACTTGCTGGATCACAGCCTTATCCATCACCACCACGCGATCACTCATGACCAAGGCTTCGGACTGGTCATGGGTCACGAAGATCGAGGTAATACCCACCTCTTTCTGGAGACGTACAATCTCGTCGCGCATCTGCTCACGCAGCTTGGCATCCAGGTTCGACAACGGTTCGTCGAACAGTATCACTTCGGGCTGATAGCAAATGGCCCGTGCCAACGCGACACGCTGACGCTGACCACCCGACAATTTGGTCGCGAAACGATCGGCCAGGTGATCAAGACCCACAAGCTCAAGCGTTTGCATGGTCTTGGTCTTGATTTCGTTGCTTGAAGCCCGGCGAACGCGCAGGCCGTAGGCGACGTTGTCGAACACCGTCATATGTGGCCAGACGGCATAGCTTTGAAACACCATTCCGATATTGCGATGCTCGGGATAAAGGAAAATTTCCTTCTCCGGCGCCACAACTGTGGTGTTACCAATCCGTATCTCACCAGTTTCCGGGCGCTCCAGACCGGCGACGCAGCGCAAGGTCGTGGTCTTGCCGCAGCCCGACGGCCCCAGCAGGGTCACAAACTCGCCTTGCTCGATCTCAATATTGAAATCCTTGACCGCCTTTTCGGGGCCATAGCTTTTGTGAAGATGGTCGATTGAGACCATCACGTTCTTGTTCGTACTCATGGCTGCACCGCCAATGTGTGCTCTGGATCAAATTTCAGGAAAACCTTTTCACCGGCCTTCAATCGGGCGCGTGGATGGGAAATGACCTTCCACTCGAACCCACCCCATTTCACCCGGCAATCAACATAATTGCCCAGGAATATGGCGTGGGTTACTTCGCCTTCAATACTTGTGGTGCTGTCACTTTCGCGCACCGCGTGGACGTTTTCTGGACGCAAGGACAACACCGCGTCATCCCCCTCACCAATCCCCGGGCCAATCTGACAAGGAACCTGCATCGATTGACCATCCTCGGTAACCTCGACCGTACCCTGACCAGACCCGTTCGAAGTGGTCACCTTGGCCTTGAGCAGGTTCGCAACACCGATGAAGTTACTGACATACTCATTGACGGGGCGGGAGTAGATTTCAAGAGGGCCACCGCGCTGTTCGATCTTGCCCTTGCTCATGACGATGATTTCATCGCTCATCACCAGCGCTTCAGACTGATCGTGGGTCACGTAGATCGCTGTGATACCCACCTCGTTCTGAATCCGCTTAAGCTCGACCCGCATCTGCTCACGCAGCTTGAGATCGAGGTTCGAAAGCGGCTCATCAAAGAGCAGGAGGCGCGGCTTGGCGACAATCGCGCGGGCCAGAGAGGCACGCTGCTGCTGCCCCCCCGAAAGATTGGTCGCCAGCTTGTCCGTCTCCGCGGTCAGGCCCACGAGCGCGAGAACTTCGTTCACCCGGTCGTCGATCTCGGACTGGTTGACCTTCCGGATTTCCAGCGGATAAGCGACGTTCTTGGCCACAGTCATATGCGGCCAAATAGCGTAACTCTGAAACACCATACCAATGTCGCGCTTCTCCGGCGGCAGGAACAAGCCTTCGGAAGGCGAGGTATAGACCACGTCACCGACGCGGATACGTCCACCATCAATGCTGTGCAATCCCGCAACACTCATCAGGGTAGTGGTCTTGCCACAACCCGACGGTCCCAGCAGGGTCAGAAAGGCCCCTTTGGGAACGGAAAACGAAATATCGTCCACCGCACGGTCATTCCCAAAGTACTTCACCAGATTCTGGACTTCCAGGTAGGCGCCGGTATCCTTTTGCGTAGTCATGCTCCGGTCCTCCCTTAAGCCGTAAGCGCTTCGCGACCGGCCAAACGCCGGAACGCATAGATCGCGATTAACAACATCACTGTTTGCGCCATCGATAATGCCGCTGTCAGTGGTTCGTTCTCGAAATTCGTCAGATAATACACGCCAACCGACAGGGTCTCTGTGCCAGTAGTAAACAGAATGATCGAAATCGAAAGCTCACGCAGGAAAATTATGAACAACAAAATCCAACCGGCAAACAGGCCTGGTTTTAAGAGTGGGATCGTGATCCGCCGCAAGGTCGTGAACCAGGACGCGCCAGCCATCCGCGAGCTCTGATCGAGCTCCTCGGAAATCGCCAGCATGATCGAGGAAATATTACGCTGCCCATAAGGGAAGAAGCGCGTGATATAGGCCAGCATCAAAATCCAGAGCGTAGCGTAGATAGGGGTCTGAATGTAGGTCACGAGAACACCCATCGCGAGTACGATGCCTGGAAATCCAATCGGAACCATCGACAGGAAGTCGAGCATCCGCACACCGAAACCTTTAGTGCGATGGATCATATAGCTGATCACCAGCGCCAGAACCATCGAGATAGACGCGCCCCCGAAGGCCAAAATCAGGCTATTTCCAATACCATTGGTTGCCGCCGCAATTGCTTCTGGATGCCACCACATGAGCGTCTTCACGTAGTTGATAGTGGTCATATCTGCGACCACGATCTTACCAGTCCAGACCGGATGTAGGCTGACGATGATCAGGCAAACTATAGGAAGAACGACGGCTACAAGAATGAAGAAAATGTTGTAGCCGAAGGCCACCCAGCGCCACGGACCCAGATCGAGCACGTTCGGGCGGAAGCCCTTGCCAGTCACCGTAGTGAAGGAACGAGGCGCTATATAGCGCTGCTGCACCCAAATCAGGAACACCGTGATGACACCCAGCGCCATGCTCATGGCCGCACCCATGTAATGATTTGCATCATCACCCACGGCCTTTGAGAAGATTTGGGTTGTCAGTGTTTCCCAGCCATAAGGCGCAGCAAGCTTGAAGGGCACGCCGAACTCACCGGCGCTGGTCACAAACACGATGATTGCGCCCGACAAGATACCCGGCATCACTAGCGGCAGAGTTACAGTCATGGTTGTGCGGAGCAGTCCGGCACCTGTGGTCCGCGCGCTATCCTCCAGCGATGGATCCATACGGCGCAGCGAACCAACTACAAAGAGATAGACAAGTGGGGCAAAGAAAATGCCGGTCACCCAGATCACACCCCAGATATTATCAATGTTGATAATAGCGCCTTCAATGCCGAAGACCGAGCGGGCCAGATTGTTCAACAATCCGGTTTGCGGTTCCCCCAGATTATGCCAGGCGATTGCACCCACGAAAGGGCTGAGAAAAAATGGGATCAGGTTGTAAGGCTCTAGCCAGCTGCGACCCGGGCAATTGGTCCGCGCGTTGATCCAAGCAAGAGTAACCCCCAAAAAGGTCGCCAGAATGGTCGAACCTGATGAAATAATTAGTGTGTTGAGGAAGGCTTTCGGAATGATCCGATCCGTAAACATGGTCACGTAGTTACCAAAACCCCAAGTCGTATCCCAACCCGAAGAATCGAGGACCAAGAAGCTGCTGACGAACAGCACACCCAGAGGCACGAGCACCGCGCCAGCAACAATCAGAGCCACTACTGCGGTGATCAAGTTCTCCTGCGTCACCATAGCGCGCAGGCGATTGCCCAGTTTTGAGCGTTCAACAGCTTTTGATGAATAGGTTTCCGCGGTCATTACGATATCGCCCGGTCAGAAATAAATTGGATCGTGGATCTGCAAGAGCCCGCGAAGCCCTGTCAAACGAGACGAGACTTCTACAAATTCTTACTTCTCACCAGCACTGCCATTCATTGGCACTACCGTTTTGTAATTATTTTGGGGTGCCACCAGTGGTGACACCCCAAAACTAAGGCAGTTCCGAAATTACTATCGGAAGTTTTTCTGCCAATCTTCACGATAGGTCTTGTACTCCTTAGCGGCACCAACCCAATCATCCATGCCGATCAGCTTTTGCTTAGACAGATCCATCAGATAATCAGCCACGGCAGCCGGGGGCTTGTAACCTGCGCGGAAGGAGTAAACAGCCTCACCCTCGACGTAGATATCAGCACCTTCTTTCGACAAAATGAACTCAACGAGGAGCTTTGCTGCGTTCGGGTTATTGGCACCCTTCAGTACGGCGATCTGGTTGCCCAGCATTGCCTGACCTTCTTTGTAAGAACCAATTTTGATCTTACCTTTCAGGCTCGGTAGTTTGAGCACGTTCTGGTAAACGCGGCCCGACAGGTTCCACATGTCGAACGGACGCTGACACGAAATCACCATCTGCATCTTCGGTTCCGTACGGAACTCGACGAGCGGATCGGTTTCCGCAAGAGCCGGCCAGAACGCTTTGAAATCAACAGCACCCGCGCGCTGCAGCGCGATGACGGAGTTGGTGTAGGTGAAAGACTTCGTAATATCCGACGAAATCGTCTTACCCTTCAAGGAAGCTTTAGTCGTATCCGCATAGGACGTGACGCTAAAGTTCTCCATGCCTGGGCATGAAGCATTCCAAACCGGCTGGAAGGTATATGCCAACGGAGTCACAACATGCGGATAGCTCGAATACTGCCCGGCAGCCTTAACAGCGGCCTTACTGTCGTTCCAATTAATGGAATCGAGCGCCAAAAACGCGCCGCGCTTCGCGCCCATGTCGAAGAACGCAGGTGAATGAACTGTGATCAAGTCAACGGTGAACTTGCCTGCCCTAATTTCCTGCGTAACCTGGGCAACCGTGGCGCCCGTACCCTTACGAAGGCTGTTAAACTCAAAATCATCACCAAGAGCATAACGCTTCTTAAAAGCTGCCTCCATACGACGAGCTGTACGATCCGAAAACAGCGGATGGATGATTGTTACGGAGCCTTCAGCCTTAGCCAAAGGCGCGAGGGCCTTTTCCGTAGCGTTGAGATGGCCGCCGGCAAACGCCGCTGAACCAAATGCAAGAATGGCCACTGCCGAAACGGCACCCGCCATAGCTATTTTTAAATGTGAATTCATTAACTTTTCTCCCTGTGTTCACGAAACTGCAACTTTTTTTCTTTTTGTGTAATCGAATTGGATTGACGGTGCAAACCCTTAAACAGCGTATTTCTGGACAAGTTGGCGAAAACACCAATCCAATCGATAGTTGGATGCGAGAAAGTGGCAATTCCATGGTTCGAAATCGCGCGCCCCGATAGTTTAGGAGGATTTTCCGGACAATGTCGATTCCCGGAGGCGCCAATCGTCTTTAGTGCAGAGGTCGCGCTTCTGCGGTCCGCAACGGAGGTTCAATCATGCAGTACATGTTTCTTATCTGTAGCGGCGAAGGTTCCGGCCCGGTAGGGGGTTCACGTGAATTCCAGGAGATGATGGCCGGCTACGGTGCCTTTACCCAGGAAGTTCGCAAAGCCGAAATCATGAAACAAGGCGCGCCACTTCAGAGCGTCGACACAGCGACCACGATGCGGGTGCAAGGCGGCAAGCCCGAAACTTATGACGGCCCCTTTGCCGAAACCAAAGAAGTGCTCGGCGGCTACTACATCCTCGAATGCGAAAATCTGGATGAAGCCCTCACCTATGCCGCTAAAATCCCGACAGCCGCGTTTGGCTCGATTGAGGTTCGGCCCGTCCTGGAAATGTAGGAACACCTCGGAACCGCGATGACCAAATTAGTCGCACAGTATGCGCAATCGGTTATCGACGGGATCGTGCGTGAGGAATGGGGGCGGGTAACATCCGCCCTTATGTCCGTGTGTCGGGATTTCGACGTCGCCGAAGATGCCCTGCAAGACGCGGTGATCACCGACGAACGGTTGACCCTTATCTTCACCTACTGCCACCCGGCCCTGTCCGCTGATGCCCAGGTCGCACTAACCCTGAGAACCGTTGCCGGAATTTCCACACCCGAGATCGCGCGCGTCTTTCTCGTGACCGAGCAAACCATGGCGCAGCGGCTGGTTCGGGACGAACTTTATCGGGAAGCCATTCGGCTGGCCTAAATCATGCAGGTTCTGTTGCCCGATGAACCCGAAATTCAGGGTCTGCTGGCGCTTATGCTCTTGCATGACGAACGCCGCCCAGCGCGACGCAATCTAAGCGGCGGATTGCTGACCCTGGAAATGCAGGATCGCCGCCTGTGGGAACGGACACAGATCAACCGCGGCCAGACCTTGCTGGTCAGCGTTCTGGCGCGCGGGTCGGTCCGTCCCTACCAGGTGCAGGCGGCGATCAGCGCCGTCCACGGGGATGCGCCAGATTGTGCCCGCACCAACTGGGGCGAACTTTGCCTGCACTACGCGAAGCTCTATGACCTACAGCCGTCGCCCATCGTGGCACTGAATGCCGCGGTTGAACGATCCTTCGCCGAAGGCCCCACCGCCGGCCTGACCGCTCTCGACGCGCTCGCGGGCGCCGAGACACTGACAGCCTACCAGCCGTTTTCATGGCGCGAGCCGACATGTTGCGTCGCGCCGGTGACAGGGCAGGCGCCCATGCGGATTATCAAACTGCGTATGGCCTGAGCGAAAATATTAGTGAACGCAGATTTATTGCATCCCGGATTTCCGAGACCGCGCCGAATACCAATACAGCCTGAACGGACGCACTTGCCGGTTTTGGCAGGACTACCCGCGGCTCATTCTCGCGATCGCGGCAGCCTGCAAGGCACGGGTTTCCTCGCTGGTCATGTTCAACAGCACTTGATCCTGTTCCAGCGTGCCTATATCCGGTCCTGCGGTCTGACGGTGAATCGATTCCTTGACCATCTGCTGCGCCACCCGGGGCTTGCTGACAATCTCTTCGGCCATACCAAGCGCGACGACCAACGTGTCGTCGCTCACCTCCTCGCACAGCCCCCAGGCGAGCGCTGTCTGCGCATCAACCCGACGGCACAATCCCGCAATCATCTTAGTTCGTGCCGGTCCCACAAGGCGCAGCAGGCGGGGCAAAGTTCCCCAGGAATAGGTGATCCCGAGTTCCACCTCCGGCGCCCGCAGCCAGGCACCGGTTTGCAGAATTCGAAAGTCGCAGGAAATCGCCAGGGACACGCCGCCACCGATCGCGAACCGGTCGACGGCTGCAATCGTCAGCTGCGGCAAGGCCTCCCAGGCCCGGCACATTTCCAGGCCCAGGCGAATATGCCGCCGCGCTTCGGGCAGGGGCATATCCTGGGCAAAGGAATCCGGTTCGCTCAGGTCATTGCCCGCACAGAACGCACCCCCGGCACCGGTCAGGATCACCGCACCAATATCCGTGCGTTCAGCAAGCTGACGCGCCGCCCTGGTCAGCTCGCGCTTGAGTTCTGCCGACAGGGCGTTGCGCTTGTCCGGCCGGTTGAGGCGCACAATGGCTGTCTCGGTGCCAACCTCTTCGATGGTAACCACGGGTTCAGGCAGAATTATTCTCCTCGGTGCGATCGGCAGCCTTGGTTTCGCAAGTCATTTATCAAAGAAGATCGCCGTTGCGTCTTCCGTGCCTGATCGAAGAACACGACGATCCGGCAATCAACGTCATGCGGCCAGCGGCTTCAAACCCATGACCTCCCGGGCTTCCTCCGGTGTGGCGGGCTCCATGCCCAACTCCCGGATGATCCGCACGATCCGCTCGACCAGCTGGACGTTGTTCGCCAGCACGCCGCGCTCATAATAAAGGTTATCCTCGAGCCCCACGCGCACATGTCCACCCAACAACAGGGATTGGAGCGCCGCGTTCAGCTGGGACGGGCCGATCGCACTCACATTGAAGTTCGCGCCCTCGGGCATCAGATCGACCATGTCCTGCAAAATCTTAGGTGAATAGGGCATCGCGCCCTGGAAACCCCGATCGGCGCCGAGCACGAAATTAATGAAATATGGTGGCTCGTCGAGCCCGGCCTTGAGCAGGTTGGTAACGTCCTGTAGCAAGTGGGTTGGACTGAACACTTCCCACTCCGGTTTGATCCCCTTGTCCTGCATCTTGCTTGCCAGTTCGCGGCAACGCTCCGGCGAGGTATTCATCAGAATCTCACGGCCTTCGAAATTCGCCACGATGGTCGTCGGATCGAGGGTGCACATTTCCGCACCGCCCTCGAGCCCCTTCAGACGCTCTTCCCAGGAAATTTCCATGAAGCCATCACTGGCTTCCTTCAGCATGTCGCCGTTGATGCCGCCGCCGGTGGAATTGTTGATGATGATGTCGCATTTGGACCGGATGCGTTCGTTGATATCGCTGTAGATCGCCGGGTTGCACGTCGCCTCGTCATCGGGCCGACGTGCATGCACCGCGACGACGGACGCTCCGGCTTCGTAGCAGCGATAAACGTCCTCGGCGATTTCCTCGGGCTGGGTCGGAATATTGGGATTCTGTTTCTTGCTCGCCATCCCGCCTGTCGGCGCGATTGTGACGATGACTTTCCGTTCTGCCATGGATGCCTCCCCCAGGTGTTATCTAAACGGTCACAACGCCCTTATTCGCCCGCTCTCAGTTCTCGATCTTCACGTATTCAAAATCCCCGGGCAATTTATCGATGCCCTGACGCGGCGGCGCGATCCAGCCAGCATAGCTGCCCGGCTCGGTTTCCGCATGCATCAATGACGCAATAAACGCTCCGTCATCGTGGGAGGGTAACCAATCGCTTTTACGGGCGGCCCAACTCGCCTCGTCGAGAACAACCCCGTCGGGCGAGACTCGGACATTGGCGAATTCGCCAATCTGCCGATAGAAAGCCTGGTGGGGCAGCTGCATTTCGAAGTTGATTCCAATACGTGCGGGAATACGGTTCCAGCGCGCAATGCCCCGGGTGCAGTCAGTGATGTAGTCATCGCGCAGGCGCATGTTGAGTGCCGTCAGCGCGGGCGTCTCGACCAAAGTGGGCACCCCTTCGACCAGCCTGACGACCGGGTAGGTTGCGTCGACCAGCCGGTGATCATCGTCAATGCGGGTCTCGTGATAACGCCCCTTGATGCCTGAATTGAAGGCATTGGCGGCGTTGGTCGAGACCTCCGAGCCGAACAGATCGAGGGACAGCGCATAGTGCAAATTGGCCTTCTTCTGTATGGTCGGCAGATCGATCACCCCGAGCGCGCGGATCCGGTCGATGTCGTAGGGGTCGTCGATGCCCGCTGCCTTCATCGCTTCACAAGTGCGCTGAATGGCGCGTCCGACCCCAGTCTCGCCGACAAACATGTGGTGGGCTTCCTCGGTCAGCATGAACCGACAGGTCCGCGACAGCGGATCGAAGCCGGACTGGGCCAGGCTTTCAAGCTGCATCTTGCCGTCCCGGTCGGTAAAGAAGGTGAACATGAAAAAGGACAGCCAGTCCGGCGTGGCTTCGTTGAAGGCCCCCAGCATGCGGGGTTTGTCGGGGTCTCCCGAGCGCCGCATCAACAGATCATTGGCCTCCTCGCGACCATCGCGACCGAGATATTTCTGGAGGAGGTAGACCATCGCCCAGAGATGACGTCCCTCCTCCACATTGACCTGAAACAGATTGCGCAGGTCATAGAGGGACGGTGCGGTGGCGCCGAGATGACGCTGCTGCTCGACCGAGCCCGGCTCGGTATCCCCCTGGATGACCAACATCCGGCGCACCAGCGCGCGGTGTTCGCCGGGAATTTCCTGCCAGACCGACTCGCCATAATGCTCACCGAACGGCACCACACGGTCTTCTTCCTGGGGTGCTAGCAACACGCCCCAGCGATATTCCGGCATCCGGACATAGTCGAATTTGGCCCAGCCATCGGCACCGACATTCACCGCCGTTCGCAGATAGACCAGGGAATCCTGAAACCCTTCCGGGCCCATTTCCTTCCACCAGTCGATATAACCCGGGTGCCAGCGCTCGAGGGCCTTGAGCACCCGACGGTCTTCCGACAGGCCGACATTGTTAGGGATTTGGGTGTCGTAGCTGACAGTGTCGATGTCGATCATGTCGGGCTCCTTTGGAGGTGCTGTGGAAGACTTGATTAGCTTCAGACGCGTTCGGTGGTGAAATCAGGTTGCCGGCCGGTGCCGTAGCGTCGCAATGCGCCGTCCTCGCCAACCGCGTTGGGGCGCTGGAACAGCCAGTTCTGCCAGGCAGTGAGGCGCCCAAAAATCTTGGTTTCCATTGTTTCGGGACCGGCGAAGCGCAAATTGGCCTCCATCGCGGTCATCGCGTCCGGCGAGAAGCTGGCGCGCTCTTCAAGGAAGATGCGGATTTCGTCATCCCAGTCGATATCGTCGAGGATAATAGTGACCAATCCCAGCGCCATGGCGGCCTCGGCCAACTGCGGTTCGGCCTGCGTCTTTGAAACATTTTCAAACGCCCCATCGTCCCCCAGAAACCGGGTCTGCAATCGGGTCAGACCGTTCGACATCAGATATGGACCAAAATTCATCGCCGACAGGGTGATCTCCGCTTCTGGTCGGTTATCGCCCTCGAACTGGCCCAGCGCCATGTAGCTGCGGTCCGCAGCAAAGGCGAGTTCGGCGAGCGTCCCGGCAAAACAGCTACCGGGCTCGATCAGGGTCACCAGCGAACGCGAGGTCAGATCAACCCGCGTGAGGACACGTTTCCAGAACAGGCAAATTTCGTTCACCAGCCAGTGGTCGCCATGAGCCTCGAGGAAGGCGTCATGGGCGAGCATGGTTGCGGCATCGCCCGCGGTGCGAAACTGCACCACGGCAACATCGCGTTCGTTGAATCGCAAATGCAGCAGCGCGTCGTCGAGTTCCCGCGCGGCGCGCAACGGCCAGAAGTGATCCCCCGCGGCAGTCAGGCCATCTGGACTGGCCGGCGGCTCGCCCTCCGGGCCAGTGATTGTGACCGTCGCCAGCAGGGCGGCGCGGTCGATGTCGACCGCGACCGTCGAATAGTCCACGCCATTCTCATTGAGGCTCCGCTCGAGGGGGCCAAGCAGGACGCCCGTGGCCGCGTCCGGACGCGACGAGGTCGCGGCCATAGCAACTGCGCGTGACGCGATCGCATCTTCCATGCGCGAGAATGGCGCAATTTCATCGACCAGTTTCCAGTCGACCGCACGCTGTCCGCGCACACCCTCCTCGGTGGTCGAAAACAGATCGGCCAGATCACGCCGGACATGGCGTTTGTCGACGATACGGGTGAGCCCCCCTGTTCCCGGCAGCACGGCGAGCAACGGCACTTCGGGCAGGGAGACCGTCGTGGCGCCGTCATCGACGAGCAGGATATGGTCGGTGGCCAGCGCCAGCTCATAGCCCCCGCCCGCACACGCACCGGTCACCGCTGTCATATAACGCTGGCCGGAATGCGCGGCGGCATCCTCGACCGCGTTACGGGTCTCGTTGGTAAATTTGCAAAAATTGACCTTATGGGCGTGGCTGGCGCCGGCCAGCATGCGGATATTGGCCCCGGCGCAGAACACCCGTTCCTTGCCCGAACGCACAATCACGACCTTCACCTCAGGGTGCTCGAAACGCAGCCGTTGGATCGCATCAGCCAGCTCAATATCGACGCCAAGATCATAGGAATTAAGTTTCAGCTCATAGCCGTCAAACAGTCCGCCTGCCTCATCAACATCCAGGGTCAGCGTTGCAGTGTTACCGTGCGTGGCAAGCCGCCAGTGCCGATAACGGTCAGGATCGGTCTGGAAATCGATGATCATGAATGGTCTGACGCCTCAGTAAATTGGAGGACCAACATACCCGGCCAAAGTTCGCACACAAGCATCAAAATGCATCTATATGCCAATACATCCATATCTATGCATTTTATTGCAAATACTTTCTGGCCACACAATGGGAAACCACGGTACGCGGCAGCTCGCCGCAAATCATTGGCCTGCTGTTTGGCATCCATACCTGCTTTCTAAATTCGGGGGTCACTGTAGAATGATCCGACACATCTTATCGGCAGCTTGTTGACCCTGAGCTCAGAGCTCTCACGAGTGTTCTCGTGGCATTGTTGCAGCAGCCATACATGAAATGGGCATGGCTGGAAGTTGGCTTGATATCGGTCAAGTCCGATAAACCAAAACCTAGGTCTAAAGGACTTCACATGACGTTCATCGGGTGGATGAGTACGGACATCACCAAGACACATGCCGCGCGACAGCCGGGAGCGTCGGTTTGATGCGTGCGGTATTATGCAAGGCGTTTGACGGCGCAGAAGCGCTGGAAATCGGTGAAGTCGTGACACCCGAACCCTCCAGGGATGAAGTCCTGATCGAGGTGCGGGCGGCGTCTGTCAGCTTTATGGACAAATTGATGGCGGAAGGCGGCTATCAGCTCCGACCGGACCTGCCCTATTCACCGGGAACCGAGGTCGCAGGTGTGGTGATAGAGGCCGGCGTGGACGCTGCACGCTTCAAACCCGGCGACCGGGTCGCGGGACAGCTCTGGTATGGTGGCTATGCGGAACGCGCCGTCGTCAAACACTGGAAATGCGCCCCGATACCTGCGGAAGTCGATTACGCCACGGCTTCCACGGTGCTGCACAACTATCTGACCGCCTACAGCGCCCTTATCGATCGGTGCGCTCTCAAAGCGGGGGAAACTCTCTTTGTGACCGGGGCAACGGGCGGCGTCGGGATGGCCGCCGTCGACATGGGCCGGATGCTGGGCGCCCGCGTTATTGCGGGTGTCGGTGACATGGCAAAGGGTCCTGCGGCGCTGGAGGCGGGCGCTTCGGAAATTGTGGATTACCAGAACGGTGACCTTCGGGCACAGATCAAGGATTTGACGTCAGGGCGCGGCGTGGATGTCTGCTTCGAGATGATAGGTGGCGAGACATTCCTGACCATGGCCCGGCTGATGGCCTGGGGCGGCCGGCTCTCTCCGATCGGCTTTGTGGGTGGCGACATCCCCGCACTTCCCATGAACCTGCCTTTGCTCAAAGGCTACTCGGCGGTGGGCGTCTTTTCCGGCGCCTGGGTCGAGCAATTCCCGGCGGAGGCCGCGGCGGCGGCTGACGAGGTTATGCAGTGGATCGCATCCGGCAAACTCACCCCCCGCATCGACAAAATCTTGCCGCTCGAACAGGCGGCAGAGGCGATGCGGCTTCTCGCCCGGCGGGAAATCTTGGGACGGGTAGTGCTGGAAACAGCGCCGGGCGCCGGGGCGCAATTCGCAGACTAGGCCAAAGCTGTTATGGGGCGAGCCCAAAGCGCTAGGCAGATGCGGTCCGCTGTCAGCAACGGTTACAAAAAATTTAGAAAAAATGGTGGGCGCGGTAGGGATTGAACCTACGACCCCTTCGATGTCACCGAAGTGCTCTCCCGCTGAGCTACGCGCCCCACCTGGTACGTGTATGCTTGCTGCACAAACCGCAGCAGCGCCGGGTGATACACCGCACCTCTTTCCTTGGCAAGAGCGATGCACCACCCGGGTGCAAAATGGCTAACTTTTGTACTCGATCTCGTAGCCCATAATGTCGGTCGTGCCGGTATTGACGGCGTTGTGCTCAACCGGCGCCTTGATTGAGGCAGACTTACCTGGCTTGTAGGAAAATGCCTTCGTCGTACCATCGGCAAAATGGGATGTCAGCGTCCCCTCGGATTCGTAAATCACCACATAATCAAGCTCGTGGCGGTGCCAGCCGGTCTGCTCGCCGGGCTTGAGGCAATATTTGATGATCCGTGAGCGTTCGTCCTCATGCACGACGATGCTCGGTGACGCAGTACGGTCCGCCGCCTCGGGTGTGTAATCAATTGTAGCTGGCGCTGTATCGGGCATGGCACCCTCCCTTGTTCTGTGATTCCTAGCCGCGTGAAACACACCAATACGCCAAAACTATAGCGGAAGCATTAGAAGCGGCGCGACCACAAATGAGCGCGCCATCGGATTCGCCAGCAGATACGGGTCAGGCGACGTCCTGGGACAGGATCGAATCGACCTGATCCACCAGATCGCGCAGATGGAACGGCTTCGAGAGCACTTTGATGTCTCCCATCTCGGCGCGCGCGCTCTTCGCGACCGCAGAGAATCCGGTAATGAACAACTCCTTGAGATCCGCATTCACCTTATTGGCCTGGCAAGACACTTCAATCCCGTCGATGCCCGGCATCACGATATCGGCGATCAACAGATCATAGCCGCGCTCGCTCACCGCATTGAGCGCGGATAGCCCGTCGGGGACGGCGGTCACCTCATGACCACTGCGCTCGAGCGCCCGCGATAGAAACTCGCGCATCGATTGATCGTCTTCAGCAAGCAGAACTCGCGCCATGGCATTACAACCCTGCATTTGGTGCAGCGGCGTGAACCGTTCCATGCGGCATCATCGCCGCACATCATCAAATACTAAACCGGCCTGATTGCCAAAACGTGAACGATCCGGCCGCACGGAAGAGACAATGGTCAGGGGTGACAGGGCGTCGCTATTTAGCTACATCTGCGTGTTTATGGACCGCGAAACCGTCAACGATTCGGATGCTGCAATCGAGATTCTCGCGCCAGCGGAACAGCGAGCACCCCTCGTGTTTTCTTCACCCCATAGCGGACGATATTACCCGAAGGATTTTCTGGCTGCCTCCAAGCTGGACGCCACGGCGATCCGGCGATCCGAGGACTGCTTTGTCGACGAGTTGTTCGCCCACGTCCCCCATCTCGGTGCGCCGCTGCTCAAGGCGCTATTCCCGCGCGCGTTTGTCGATCCCAATCGCGAACCCTATGAGCTAGACCCGAGCATGTTCTCCGGCCCGCTGCCGAGTTTCGTCAACCACCGCTCCCCCCGGGTTGCGGCCGGGCTGGGCACCATCGCGCGGGTCGTGGCCAACGGTGCCGAAATCTATTCCTGCAAGCTCGACTTTGACGAAGCCCATGCCCGCATCGAACGCTACTACCGCCCTTATCACGATGCCCTTGAGGACCTGATCACCGCGACGCGAACACGGTTTTCGACCTGTATTCTGATTGACTGCCATTCGATGCCGTCGATCGGTGGCCCGATGGAGAACGATGCCGGTCGTCGCCATCAGGTCGACTTTATTCTCGGTGACGCCCATGGCCGGTCCTGCGCCCGTCCCCTCACCCGGCTGGTCGAAGACACCTTGCGGGAAATGGGCTATTCGGTGGTTCGTAACACCCCCTATGCCGGAGGCTTTATCACCCGCAATTATGGCCGCCCCCAGCGCCGCGTTCACGCGCTTCAAATCGAAATCAACCGCGCGCTCTACATGAACGAGACGACCTTCGAGCGCACATCCGGACTGGCCGAGGTCGCCGCCAATATGAAACTTCTGGCCGCCCGCCTTGCTGAACTCGAACCCGCCTCACTCGCGGCCTGAGACAGCGGCCTTGTCTGATTTAGAAAAGCAAACCGGTCCCGAGGCTGGCATGAATGTCCGCGACGCTCAGCCCAGCGACATCGCCGCGCTCCAGGCAATCTATGCTGAACATGTGCTGACCGGGCTTGCCTCCTTCGAAGAGACTCCTCCCGACATCGCCGAGATAACCCGCCGTCTGCGCGAAACGCAAACCCATGGGCTGCCCTTTCTGGTGGCGACGATCGCGAACGAAAACGGTATCCAACAGGTAAGTGGGTTTGCCTATGCAAGCCCGTTCCGCACGCGATCAGCCTACCGCTATACGATCGAGGATTCCGTCTATGTGGCGAGTGATGCTCTCGGTCGAGGCCTGGGCACTGCGCTACTCGGGGAACTCGTCTCGCGCTGCGCCGCGCTGGGGTATCGACAGATGGTCGCTGTGATCGGCGACACGGCCAATACCGCCTCGATCGGCCTGCACGCGCATCACGGCTTTATCGAAACCGGCTCCATGCCAGCGGTCGGGTTCAAATTTGGACGCTGGGTTGATTCCGTGCGCATGCAACGCCCGCTGGGACCCGGCGCCAGCGTACCGCCCGACGATCACCCGGACGAAGGCTGAACAGGCGCCCACCGCGCCACAACCACCTAACCGACAAGAAAAAAGGGCCGTGGATGAACCACGGCCCGAAGTCTAGGGAGGAAACGCCTTAAATCGGCACCGCAGTGCGATGCCGCAATGCAATATATTGTCTTCGCACACGCACAAACAAGCGCTGTCTGAGAAACTTCGCGATTTGAGCGAAAATTATTCTACCTACCCGGTATACCGCAATTATATTTCGCCCATTAGGGTGCGATGCGCAATTTGTGGTCTGGCCAGAGAACCCGGCGTTTCGGCGCTGGCATGGCGCTTGCGATGTGTATTCCATCATGATCACCTCGCTCACGCCTTATCATCCGGGATTCCGAAAAACACTCGGCCTCTGCGCCGGCGCAATTGCACTTGCTGTGGGCCTGACCGGTCCGGCCAATGCCCTGGAAACACACGAAATTTGCGCTCAGGCCATCGACCAGGTGGAAACTGACGCCAGCCTCCCAAGAGAATTGATGACCGCGATCTCCCATGTGGAATCCGGTCGCTGGGATGCACGCCGGGAGGCATTATTTGCCTGGCCATGGGCCGAAACGAACGGGACGGATGGGCAGTACTTTCCCACCAAAGGCGCAGCCATCGCCCATGTTCAAAAATTGTAGGCCAAGGATATTCGCAACATCGATGTCGGCTGCATGCAGATTAATCTGCGCTACCACCCGGATGCCTTCGCCGATCTGGATACAGCCCTCGATCCGGTCGCGAATGCCGACTATTCAGCAAAACTCCGCCAGGGCCTGTTTGACGCCAACAAATCCTGGGGCGAGGCGGTCCGGCGCTACTACTCCGCCAACGTGAAATTCAACCGTCCCTACCATGACAAGGTGGCGCGCCAGTGGAATTCAGCCCGCCGGATGGCCGCCGAAGAGCATCGGCGCACAGTCATCGCAGAACACCGCGCACAGCGGGCCCAATGGCCGGCGGACCGCGAGGCACAGCTGGCCGACGCCAGATCGGCCACCACGCGTCGGTAATCCTCGTCTTGGAGCGACCCCTGCCATCGTGGCATGGTGCGCGCGATGAGCAGCCAATCAGATATAGCGCCTGCAGTCGGGTCCAAGTCCGGCATTCCGGTGACTGCCCCTCAGACTGACGCGCACTTCTCCATCGACACGGCAGGCAAAACGCCATGGCTCACCTTGCACGGCCGCTGGACGACCATGCATATCGGCGCCGTCGATGGCGCGCTTCGGGATCTGGAACTGCCGGCATCCGGGGACATCGAAATCGACCTTTCTGATGTCGAGGCTCTGGACACGGCGGGCGCATGGCTGGTCCATCGCACCGAACTTGCATGGGCCGACCGCGGCGCGACCGTGACACTTCAGGGCATTGGCCCAGGCCAGGTTCATTTGCTCGAATCCGTGCGCGCCAATGACGAACACTGGCCGGCCCCGCCGGAAACCGGCAGCGCGTTTGTCGCCATGGTCGAACGGGTTGGGCGCGCGACTGTCGACGGCGCCCGCGAAAGCCGGGATCTAGTCAATTTTCTCGGGCATTCGATCATCGTTCTGGGGCGCTCGTTGCGGCATCCGGGCAAAGTGCGCATGACGTCGCTCGTGAGCCATATCGAGCAGGCCGGACTGAACGCCCTGCCGATCGTCGGCCTGATTTCGTTTCTGATCGGGATCGTTCTGGCGTTTCAGGGGGCCGAACAATTATCAAAATTTGGCGCCCAGATTTTCACCGTGAATATTGTCGCTCAGGGCGTGCTGCGCGAGATGGGGGTCCTGCTCACCGCGATCATGCTGGCTGGACGCTCGGGGAGCGCCTTCACCGCCCAGATCGGGACCATGAATGTCCGCGAGGAAATCGACGCCATGCGGACCATCGGGCTCGACCCGATGGAGGTGTTGGTTCTGCCGCGCCTCTGGGCGCTGGTTATTTGCCTGCCGTTGCTCACATTTTTCGCCAACATCATGGGACTGCTCGGCGGCGCGATCATGGCAACGGTCGTGCTGGACCTGACATTCTTCCAGTTCGTGCGTCAGCTCAGCAGTGCGGTGACGCTGTGGACCTTCTGGATCGGCCTAATCAAGGCGCCGATATTCGGGTTCATCATTGGACTTGTTGGCTGTTACGAGGGCATGCGGGTGAGCGGCAGCGCCGAATCCGTCGGGCGCATGACCACCCGGGCCGTGGTAGAGGCGATCTTCCTGGTCATCGTGCTCGACGCCATGTTCTCGATCCTTTTTGCCGTGCTGGGGGTCTAGAACCATGACCGCAGCAGGCATGCCGAATGATGCCAATCCGATCGCCCTTCGGATTTCCGGATTGCGGACGCAGTTCGGAACGAATGTGATCCATGACGATCTTGGTGTTGCCGTGCAGGCCGGGGAAATCATGGGCGTGGTTGGTGGTTCGGGTACGGGGAAATCCGTTCTGCTGCGTACCGTGTTGGGGCTCATCCGCCCGGCCGCTGGCAACATCGAGATGTTCGGTCAGGACATCATCGATTGTCCCGACGATACCCGCCGCCAGGTGTTGAGCCGGATCGGGGTGTTGTTCCAGGACGGGGCCCTGTTCAGCTCGCTGACCGTCGCCCAGAACATCGAAGTTCCGCTCGCCAAGCACACCAACCTCGCCGGGGAATTGCGCCGGGAGATTGCCGAGCTGAAAATCAAACTCGTTGGCCTGCCGCTCGACGCGGCGAACAAATATCCCTCGGAGCTTTCCGGTGGCATGCGCAAACGCGCCGGGCTCGCTCGCGCATTGGCTCTGGACCCTGAAATCCTGTTTCTTGATGAGCCCACCGCGGGCCTCGATCCGATCGGTGCCAGCCGCTTCGATCGACTTGTCGGCGACCTGCGTGATGCCCTTGGTCTCACGGTGGTCATGGTGACCCATGATCTCGACAGCCTGCAGGCCATTTGCGACCGGATCGCCGTACTGCTCGACAAACAGATCACCGTGGGCACAATGCAGGAATTGATGGCTCACGATCACCCGTGGATGCGCGACTATTTTCACGGCCCGCGCGCCCGGGCCGCTTTTGAGGCGGATGCCGGAAAGGAGACCGAGTAACGATGGAAACCCGCGCCAACTACCTGCTCGTCGGAAGTTTCGTGATTGTCATCTTCATCGGCATCATCGGGTTCGTGCTCTGGCTCGCCAAATTCCAGTTCGACCAGCAATTCACCCGCTACGACATTGAGTTCGCGGGCTCGGTCAGCGGCCTCAAGACCGGCAGTTCGGTGGAGTTGAATGGCATCTCGGTCGGCGAAGTGATCAATATCGGGATTGATCCACGCGACGTTGAAAAAGTTGCAGTCACGATCGAAGTCCCCGCCGCAACGCCAATCCGCGAAAACACAACAGCAAGCATGCAACTCAAAGGCATTACCGGTGGCGTGGCGGTCCAGTTGTCGGGCGGCACCCAGGCCTCACCGGCGCTCAAGCCCCTGCCGGGTCAGAACCGGGCCATCATCACATCCAAAGCTTCTGCGATCGACCAATTCCTCGAAGGCGCGCCTGCGCTGCTCGAAAGCCTGCAGACCCTCGTCGCGCGTGCGGCCATCCTGCTCGGACCCGAGAACCAGAAATCGTTTTCCCGGACGCTGGCCAATTTCGCGACCCTGTCTGGCTCTCTGGCCGGGCGGAGTAGCGATATCGAACTGCTGATCACCAGCGCATCCAACACTATGGCAAATCTGCGCGATGCCAGCACAGCGATGACCGGCCTTGCCGACAATGCGCAGACAACCCTGACCTCCATCGGCAGCGCCGCAGACACAGTCGGCGGCAACAAGGACAGCATCGCCGCCTTGATCGAGGAGTTGCGGGACACATCTGCGAACTTCTCGGCAATGGCCGCAGAAATGACCGAACTGGTCGACGAGAACCGGCAACCCTTGCGCGACTTCACCGGCGAAGGATTGTACGAGCTGACCAATTTTATAACCGAGGCCCGCGCGTTAATGGACAGCCTCACCCGCGTTTCGACCCAGGTCGAACGTGACCCGGCGCGCTTCCTATTCGGTAACCAGCAGAATGGCTATGAAACGCCCAATTGATACATCCCCCCCGAACGGAACCAGCCCTAACTCTCCGCGCCGGTCTTTCCTGCGCGGCGCCACAGCGCTATCAGCCACCGCCCTGCTTGGAGCATGTGGGCTTGAGTTGCCCGGTCAGGGACCGCCGCCACGCCTGTTCCGCTTGTCCCCGAAAAGTACTTTCGACGCGGATATGCCAAAGGTCGACTGGCAGCTGGTGATCGAAGAACCGCTCGCTCCCACCGGCTTGAACACAACACGTATTCCATTGCACCGCCGGGCCACGGAGCTTGAATATTATGCGCGCGCCAATTGGACCGACCGGGCACCGGCGATGGTCCACACGCTGGTTGTTGAATCATTTGAAAACTCCGGCCAGATCGTTGCCGTTGGGCGCGAATCCCTCGGCTTACGTGCCGATTACGTGCTCAAACTCGAGTTGCGCGAATTTCAGGCCCAATACACCGGCGAGGACCCGCCCGAGGCAAATGTGCGTATCAACGCAAAACTCGTCCAGATGCCAAAACGCGCGATCATCGGGTCACAGCGGTTCGAAGCCCGCGTGGGGGCGGGTTCAGACAGCCTGCAAGAAATCGTTACGGCTTTCGACGAAGCTCTCGGCAAGACATTGAAGGATTTGGTGGGTTGGACCCTGCGGAAGGGTGAGGCGACCCGGAAATAGCGACCGTTCAACGCGTTTTGCACAAAGCGCACGAGCACCCGCAAGAGCTTGTCGACAACAGCAAACACGTCGAGCCCTTCTTCAGTTGCCCGTTTTACCTGATCGGCGTAGCCGGGCATCAGAATAATTTTCGGCCTGTAGTCCAGATTGGCGGCCGGCTGTGCCGGCTTGATTCCATCCAGACCCGGCATTCGAACATCCATGATGACCACGGCCGGCTTGTCGCGTCGTATCGTGTTAACGGTGGCAAAACCGTTGTCTTCCAGAGCCACCGAAATACCGAAGCGCGACAGAAAGGTAGCTATCTGGTTAGCTTGCTCGCGGTCGTCGTCAACGACCATGACCAGCGGTTGCTGGCCAGGCGGTCGGAATACTCAACACCCGCAGCGGACCTCACGCTTACATCAAGAGATTCCGACGAACGCGCCATTAATCAGCCTTTCAGGCGCCCGAACCACGAGCGCCGCTCACCGTTCGTCGAATTAATACGGCGAAATTCATGCTAGCCCCATAATTCACGTGCCGGCGGCATCAGTATGCTCCCGTCGGCCTCCAGTGGAAAAGCTCTATCCCGTGCCAACAGTAACGGACCATCGAGATCGACAAAACGCGCCGTTTGCGCGACCAGAAAAGCCGGCGCCATGGCCAGGCTGGTCCCGACCATGCACCCCACCATCACATCGAAACCCACGTCCCGAGCTGCCGCTGCCGACGACAACGCCGCGGTTAGTCCGCCGGTCTTGTCGAGTTTGATATTCACGACGTCATATTTACCAGCAAGAGTCTCGATACTCGATGAATCTCGAAAGGCTTCGTCAGCACATACTGGTATCGGGCGCGGAAGCCTTGTCATCGCGTCATCCGAGCCAGCGGGAAGCGGTTGCTCGATCAGCACCACGCCCAGCGCCTCGAACGCCGGAACAAGCGCCCTGTAGGACGTTTCAGTCCAGGCCTCATTCGCGTCTACGATCAACCGCGCATTTGGCGCCGCCGCGTGCACAGCCTGCACCCGCGCGAGGTCGTTATCGCCGGTGAGTTTCAGTTTCAACAAGGGACGGGCCGCCTGCGTTACCGCATCGCGCGCCATGGCGTCAGGTGAATCCGCGCTCAGCGTAAACGCCGTCTGCAACGGTGCAGGCGCCGACAAACCGGCCTGCTCCCAAACCGGGGTGTTCATCTGCTTGGCGTCGTAATCCCACAACGCACAGTCCAGGGCGTTGCGCGCGGCGCCCGGTGGGAGCGCGTCCTGGAGTTGCGCACGGCTCATCCCCGCCGCGATGTCAGGCCCAAGAGACTCGATCTGCGCCAGCACTGATGCGGGCGTCTCGTCATAGCGCGCATTGGGGCCGCATTCGCCTCGGCCCGTATGACTTCCATCCGAAATTGCCGCAGTCACCACAATCGTTTCGGATTTGCTGCCACGAGAGATCGTGAACAGCCGTTGCAGCGGATAGATTTCGATTTCGGCCGAGAGCGTACGCATCTGGTCAGAGAGCCTCGAGCGCATCCGCGATCGCCGCAACACCATCGAGAACCGGGTCAACGGCGGGCATTCCAAAAGTATCCGAGAGCCCGGCCAGCAAGTCCGCGCGTGCTGGCGCGCTGTCCATCGCCGACGTGTTCACCGCGATCCCGACACAACGCGCCCCAGGATTGGTCAGCCGCGCCGCGCCAAGATGGCCCTCAATGCAGACGGCGATATCGGGCAAGGCCTGGTAGGGCAAGCCGCGCATATGTGTTCGCGTCGGCTCATGGCAAAGCACCAGCGCGTCAGGCTGCGCGCCGTGAACCAGCCCCATCGTGACCCCCGCATAGGACGGATGAAACAGCGATCCCTGCCCCTCGACCAGATCCCAGTGATCGGGGTCGTTTGCCGGCGCCAACCACTCGGTGGCCCCAGAAATGAAGTCGGACACCACCGCGTCGACCGAAACACCGCTACCCGCAATAAAAATTCCCGTCTGGCCAGTAGCGCGAAAATCGCACTTCGCACCGCGTTGTCGGAGTTCCTGTTCGACAGCTAGGGCGGTGTACATCTTGCCCACGGAGCAATCCGTTCCCACCGCCAGCATGCGTTTACCCGCGCGGCGCGCGCCGGTGCCCACATCAAAGGTTTGATCGGAATGGCGGACGTCAAACAACTGCCGTCCATTCGCCGCAGCTGCGGCCTGTATTTTGGGCAGATCAGAAATTTTCACATGCAGGCCGGAAGCGATGTCCATGCCCGCCTCCAGAGCTTCGATGATCGGAGCCATCCAGCTTTCACCGATAACTCCCCCCCGATTGGCCACGCCGAGGACGAGGGTTTTCACGCCTGCGACGGCCGCTTCGGCGATGGTCATCTCAGGAAGTCCCAAATCCGCATTGCATCCCGGCAATCGCATTTGTCCCAGGCACCAGTCGTGCCGCCAATGAACGATCCCGTGCGCTGTTTTAGCGGCGAGCTGATCCGCGGCGTCGCCAAGAAACATCAGATATGGATGTTTGATATTCATTAACTTCTCCCCAATCAGTCCGGCGGTTGCTGCGTTGCCCGCCGGACCGGTATTGTCCGCCACTATCCTGAACGGAGCCACCCAACAATGTTTACCACACGCCCTGAGATACGCGGCACCCACGGCATGGTCGCCTCCACCCATTATCTGGCAACCATGGCCGGATGGCGCATGCTCGAAATCGGCGGCAATGCCTTCGACGCCGCGGTCGCGACCGGGCTCGCGCTCCAGGTGGTTCACCCCTACCAGAACGGACCGGGCGGTGATCTGCCGATCGTGCTGCACAACGCGGCCACCGGGAAGACCGAAGTTATCTGCGGTCAGGGCGTTGCCCCGCAAGCCGCGACAATTGACGCCTTCAGCGCGATGGGTCTCGACATGGTGCCGGGCACCGGGCTTCTCGCACCTTGCGTGCCGGGAGCGTTTGACGCCTGGATGCTGCTGCTCCGCGACTATGGGCGCCTGCCCCTGCGCGAGGTGATCACGCCGGCGATCGGGTATGCCCGTGACGGCTATGCGGTGGTACCGATGATGCGCACCATTATCGAAGGCGTGGCCGAACTGTTTCGCACAGCATGGCCAACTTCGGCGGCTCAGTGGCTGCCCAATGGTCAGGTCCCCAATGTGGGCGACATGCACCGCACGCCGGTTCTCGCCGCCACCTATCTGCGGCTTCTCGACGAGGCTGAATCTGTAGGTGGTGATCGTGAAGACACCATCGAGGCGGCACGAAAAGTCTTCTACGAAGGCTTCATCGCCGAGGAAATCGACAAGTTCTGCCATGAAACCGAATGGCTGGATTCCTCCGGCGAGAAACATGGCGGCTTGCTGACAGCCGATGATATGGCCAATTGGAACGCCACGATCGAAGCTCCCGCTACCTATGATTATAACGGATATACGGTCTGCAAGCCTGGCGTCTGGAGCCAGGGGCCGGTCTTTCTGCAGCAGCTCGCCCTGCTCAAGGGCTTCGACATAGCCGGCATGGACCCGCTCGGGCCCGAATTTGCCCACACCCAGGTCGAATGCGCCAAGCTCGCGCTGGCCGACCGGGAAGCCTGGTACGGCGATCCGGTGGTCAATGACGTGCCCCTCGAGACATTGTTGTCGGACGACTACAACGCTGCCCGGCGGGCCCTCGTGGGTGAAACCGCATCGACAGAGTTCATCCCGGGTTCGCCAGACGGTCGCAACCCGTCCCTCGCCGAATTCGCGATCCTCGACCCAAATGTGGAGGAAGTCCTCGCGCCGGGCGCCGGAGAACCCAATGCGGCGAAGGCGGGCATCGGCGAACCCAACGCCGCGCTGAATGCCGATGGTGACACCGTTCACTGCGATGCCGCCGACAGCGAAGGCAATATGGTGGCCTGCATGCCCAGCGGAGGTTGGCTGCAATCCTCGCCAACCATTCCCTCACTCGGCTTCTGCCTGGGGACCCGTGCGCAGATGTTCTGGCTGCAAGAGGGATACCCGACAACGCTCAAGCCCGGCATTCGGCCGCGCACCACGCTCAGCCCGACCCTCGCCCTGCGGGACGGCGCACCATATCTGGCCTTCGGCACCCCCGGTGGCGATGCCCAGGACCAGTGGGCCCTGACCATGTTCCTGCGGCACATACACCACGGGTATAATCTGCAGGAAGCCATCGACGCGCCGAATTTCCACACTGACCACCTGCCGTCGAGCTTCTACCCGCGTACCTTCCAACCCGCCGTGGTCAAAGCCGAAAACCGGTTCCCCGCAGCAACCATCGAAGAACTGCGCCGTCGTGGCCATCTGGTCACCATGGTCGGCGACTGGGCCTCGGGGCGCATGGTCGCCGTCGGGCGCGAACATGACGGCCATGGCTGGGTCTTGAAAGGCGCAGCCCACCCGCGCTTCCAGGAAGCCTACGCGGTCGGGCGGTAGCAGGCGCCTGGGGCCTGATTTCGATGGCTCGCAGCACCAGCGGCGGTCTTCGTCACGGCCCCTATAACCGTATCTGGGCCCTGTCCTGGCCTACCATTCTGTCCAACCTGACCGTCCCGATGCTGGGCGCGGTCGATACCGCAGTCATGGGCCATCTCCCCGACCCTGCCTATGTCGGCGGGGTGGCCGTCGGCAGCATGATCTTTTCCTTCCTGTATTGGGGATTCGGGTTTCTGCGCATGGGCACCACCGGGTTTGTTGCCCAGGCGCGTGGACGCGAAGACGGCGACGAAATCCGAGCGATCCTGACTCGCGCACTACTCGTCGGGCTGATGGCGGCCATCGTGCTGATGATCACTCAATTGCCACTGCGCCTGGGGGCTATCGGCATTCTCGAAGCCGCACCTGACGTGGAAGCCTTGGCCGGCACCTATTTCGATACCCGCATCTGGGGCGCCCCCGCCACACTGGCCAACTACGCGGTGCTCGGCTGGTTGCTGGGCATGCAATACGCACGGGCCGCATTGGTGATCCAGGTGGCGATCAACGGATTGAACGCCGCCCTCGATATCTGGTTCGTTGTGGAACTCGGTTGGGGTGTAGAGGGGGTCGCGCTCGCCACCGTGATTGCCCAATACACCGGCGCCGTACTCGGCCTCGCCCTGATCGCATTGCGCCTGAAGGGGATCCCGGGCGTCTGGTCGCGTGACCGCATCATGAATTTGGCTGAACTCGGGGCGCTGTTCCGAGTCAGCCGCGATATATTCCTGCGGACGCTGGCGATGATCTTCGCCTGGTCACTCCTGATCTGGATGGGCGCACGTCTCAGCACAACTGTCCTGGCCGCCAACGCATTGCTTATGATTTTTCAGTCCTTTCTGGGCCACGGTCTGGACGGGTTTGCCCATGCAACATCCGCGCTGGTCGGAGAGGCTGTCGGTGCCAAAAACCGCAAGGCCCTGCGTGACACGGTGATCGCTGCAACCCTGATGGCTGCCGCCGTGGCAACCACCTACGCGCTGATATACGGCCTGTTCGGCACATACCTGCTGGCTTTGCTCACGGATATCCCGGAATTGCGGACCTTTGCGGGCGACTACCTGATCTGGATGACCTTCTCACCGATCCTGTCTGTCTGGGCCTATCAACTCGATGGCATTTTCATCGGCGCCACCCGGGCCCGCGAGATGCGGAACGCCATGCTCGCCTCGGTTGCGGTTTATACGGCAGCCATGTTCACCCTCCCCGGATTGCTCGGCAATCACGGGCTTTGGGCCTCGGTTATGATCTTCATGGTGGTCCGCGCCCTGACCTTGCTGATCTTCTACCCGCGGCTGGAGCGCATCCTAGCTGATTCCTGACAAACTGCTGATACTGTTACGAAATTTTTACCTATTGATGCGACAGTTGTGTTGACAGGTTATCGGAGCATAAAGCATCTTCTCGTCAAGTCGGTGAATCGGAACCAGTGATTCATCGACATTTGATTCGCGGCAGGAGTTTTGCCTTGCAGCTTGGAATATTTAAGACAAAGACCCTGATTGCTGCGGGTGCCGCAGTGATCTTACTCCCGGCACTCGCCTATCTTGCCGGAACCGCCTCTCGCTCCGGGGATGAAACGGCTGCAATATCGAGTGTTGCAAACGCGCCGGTCCTTCCTGTTGTTGTCGTGCCCCCCAAGGAGCCTGAGCCCCGGATCGAATGGGTAAAAATCAAGAGCGGCGACAATCTGATGGACGTGCTGACCGGTGCCGGTGCCGAGCGCTTCGACGCTCATGTCGCCATCCAGTCCCTCCAGGGCATCTATGATCCGAGGCGCGACCTCAGGATTGGTGACAAACTGCAGGTCACCATGGATCCAGTACACGAACAGGGCGCGGGCAGCAGGACCACCGCGAGCGCCCTGGACTACGTGCTGGCAGGCCTGCGCCTCCCGGTATCCTATGACCGGGAAGTCATGGTCGACCGAAACGAGGATGGCGGGTTTGTCTCGCGGGAGATCATTCTTCCGCTGAAAACAGAATCTGTCCACGTCGAAGGCGTGATCGATTCCAGTTTGTTTGTGAATGCCCGCGACGCCGGCGTTCCGATCTCGGTGTTGATTGAACTGGTGCGCATCTTCAGTTTTGACGTCGATTTCCAACGCGACATCTGGCGCGATGACAAATTCGAAGTGCTGTTTGACCGACAGCGTAATGAAGACGGCGAGGTCGTGAATAACAGCGATATCCTGTACGCGAAGCTGTCTCTGCGCGGCGTCGAACTCCCGCTTTACCGCTATGAAAACTCAAGTGGGAATATCGACTATTTCAACGCCAAGGGTGAAGGCGTGCGCAAGGCGCTGATGAAAACACCGATCGACGGCGCGCGTTTGTCCTCGCGGTTCGGCAAGCGCAAACATCCGATCCTGGGTTACACCAAGCAGCATTCAGGCGTTGATTTCGCGGCCGCGAAAGGCACCCCGGTTTATGCCGCCGGCGACGGCAGCGTCGTCCAGGCCGGCAAGAATGGCGGCTATGGCAATTACATCAAGATTCGCCACAACGGCACCTACTCAACCGCTTATGCCCATTTGAACGCGTTTGCCCGCGGGGTACGCCAAGGCAAGCGCGTCCGCCAGGGTCAGGTGATCGGATATGTGGGCACGACCGGACGTTCCACCGGCCCTCACTTGCATTACGAGGTCCATCGCGAGGGACGGAAAATCAACCCGTTGGGGCTGAAACTGCCCAGCGGCGAGAAGCTTAAAGGGGATCGGCTTGCGGCATTCCTGGCCCACCGGGACAAACAAGACGCCCTATTCTCCCAGCTCGGCGAGCCGAAAGTCGTCGCCAAGCGCGACGGCAACGTCCTTACGGATTGAATTGTTTCTGGGTCGCCTGGGCCAGCGCGTGTAATTGTTCTCGCGCGCCCTGCCCAATCAGCACATCGGCCAACGGCCCATCTTTCCACCAGAAGGCTGAGACACCGTCATATTCGGTGAACTGGAGACCTGTTTCCAGCCCGTCCTGGTCTTGTTCGATATACAGCGTGACCCGGTCCCCGGTTCCGTTTTCGTAAATGAACTGTGCCGCGGACCCGTCGCTGCGCTGCCACCAACGTCAATCCCGAAACAGCGATGCGTGACATGAACATCCCGGCCACCCTGCAAAAGACCTGGGGTCATGCAGATCTGGGAGTTTACGCGCGGGTTATCACCGGCGGGACGTTGCTCCCCGGCGATGAAATTCAGCTGCAGAAATAGTCAGGATCAGGCCGGAGAGACTTCGGCTTCTTCATCCGCATCGCCATCGGCTGCCGGTGCGGCATCCGAATCGCTTTGCTCCACACGCGGCTTGCGCTGGCGGCGTTTGCGACCATTCGGCTTTGCGCCATTCCCGTCACCGGATTCGGCATGGGATTGCGTTTCAACAGCGGAATCCGAGTTCGTTTCCTCGTCGGACTGCTCCGGTTCTCGCGATGGTGCTGCAGCCATTTCAACCTGGGCCTCGCCACCGTTGCCGTCGGATTCGTCCCGTTGAGACTCATCGACGCCATTGCGCGGCTCCGGCTTCGGACCATTGGCAATCATCAAGCGATAATAGTGCTCGGCGTGTTGCAGGAAATTCTCCGCGCCTACGCGATCGCTGCTCGACCCGGCATCGCGGGCGAGTTGCTGATACTTCTCGTAGATCTGCGAAGCATTCCCGCGCACGCGCGCGCCAGGGCCGTTGCTGTCGAAGGTTTGGTTTCGGGTATTGCCGGATTTACGTCCGCCGCGGCCCCGTGACCGCCTGTTAATATTTGTGTTTGGTCGCATTGCTTCCGTCGATCAGAGTTACTGATTACGGTGAATCGCCCAGCCAATTACATACGTCCCATGGGGGACCGCACGCTTTCCGAAGTATGCCGACCACTGTGGACGACCGCTTCAAAATTTGGATCCGGGAGTTCAGAAATTTCGCAAAAGGCTTAAGATCACTAAAAGCGAATTGCGCTATATCTAACAAGTGTACCCTAGGCGGGCCGTCCACGTTTTCCAAGAACTTTTTTTATTAGATTTAGGTCTCCTGCGATCTCGCGAATGAGAGCACCCGCGGCGTACCGGAAAGATCGTTGCGCATCTCACCCAACTGAAGCCCCTGCTGGATGGCGAGCGCCATGACAGCTTCTTCCTGACCCGCCCCAATTTCAAAAAAAACATTCGCGCCCGGATTCATCAACCCCGGCATTCGCGCGAGAATGCGACGATAAGCGTCGAGACCATCCAAGCCGCCATCAAGTGCCAGCCGCGGCTCAAAATCACGCACCTCCGGTTCAAGCTCGTCGATTGCGGTGGTTTCAATATATGGCGGATTGGAAATGATCACATCGAACCGGGTGTCGAATGCGACCTCCCATTCCCCCATAACCCATTGTAAACGTGCCTCTAATCCAATATTCTCACCATTCTTTGTGGCCACGGCGAGCGCTGCCGCCGATGTATCTACACCGGTCCCCGTTGCATTGGGATATTCCGACAACAGGGTCAGCAGGAGGCATCCGCTCCCTGTTCCCAAATCCAATACACGCAGCGCGCGGGTGCGATCAGGACATTTGGCGAGAACCGCCTCGATCAGTGTTTCACTGTCGGGTCGGGGAGTCAGAACATCGGCGCTAACCCGAAAAGGCAACGACCAAAATTCGCGCATCTTCACGATATGCGACACCGGCTCACGGGCTTCACGGCGTGTAAGGAGAACATCGAACGCGGCCAGCTCAGATGGTGAAATTTGAATATCGCGGTTGGCATAGAACCAAGCTTGTGTGCGTCCCAGCCCACGCACGAGCAGCAAACGTGCGTCGAGAGCGGCCGAGTCGATCCCGGCATCCGACAAACGTTGCGTGGCTGCCCGAAGGACCGTCAGGATTGAACGGTCCACGGCCCCGTCAGCTTCAGGCATCCGAAGTTTCGTCCACTGCCAGACGGGCAGCCTGATCTTCGGTTACAAGGGCGTCGACAAGCTCGTCCAGTGCTTCACCGTCAAGAATGCGTTCGAGCTTGTGCATTGTCAGGTTGATGCGGTGATCGGTCACTCTGCCCTGGGGAAAATTATATGTCCGGATACGTTCCGAACGGTCTCCTGAACCAACCTGGCTCTTTCGGGCTTCGGCGCGCTCGGCATCAATCAGATTGCGTTCGTGGTCATAGAGACGCGAGCGAAGCACGCGCATGGCCTTGGCCCGGTTCTTGTGCTGTGATTTCTCGTCCTGCTGGATCACCACAATTCCGGTCGGAATATGGGTAATTCGCACGGCACTATCGGTGGTATTTACCGATTGCCCACCCGGTCCAGACGCACGGTAAGTATCGACGCGGAGTTCATTTTCGGCGATATCGATATCGACTTCTTCGGCTTCGGGCAGCACGGCAACTGTCGCCGCCGAGGTGTGAATCCGACCGCTGCTTTCGGTCTCGGGGACTCGCTGGACGCGGTGCACGCCCGATTCATATTTCAGGCGCGCAAACACATCGCTGCCCGAAATACTTAAAATCACCTCTTTCAAACCACCCACACCGGTATCGCTGGAGGCCATGACTTCCACCTTCCAACCTTTGTCTTCGGCGTAGCGCTGATACATCCGAAACAGATCGGCGGCGAACAACGCAGCCTCGTCCCCACCGGTACCGGCGCGAATTTCCAGAATCGCGTTCTTCGTGTCGGCCTCATCCCGGGGCAACAACATCAACTTCAAGGCCTGCTCGAGGTCAGGCTCACGTTCGCGCAACTCCGCCATCTCCAGCTCGGCGAGTTCCTTCATGTCCCCGTCCGAATCTTCGTCGTTCAGAATTTCTTTCAGGCCGTCGATCTCCTCACGCACGCCGCGCAGCCCGCGTATCGCCTCAACCACGTCGTTGAGCTCAGCGTATTCCTTGGAGAGTTTAACGAACTCCTGCGGGTCGCTTCCGTCGGTTTTGGACAGCAGGTCGGAGACTTGCGCATGCCGGGCGACAACCCGGTCAAGCTTGTCGTCAATGCTCATTTTCTTCACTCCCTCGGGGCGTCGTGGTAGCCCCTGATGTTTCCTGCTCGTCCAACGCAAACAGCCGGCGGGCGGCGGTCGCGACAAAATTTTCGGTCTCACCGTCACGCGCAGCGCCGCGCAACGCCTCGGACGGGTTGTGCAACAATCGGTTGATCAACCGGCGGGTGACATCTTCAACATCAGCACCGTCCGAATTCGCAAGGGTATCGGCGCGCACCGCTTCGAAATAGGCCCGCATGTCCGATACTTCCCGAACCGCACCACGTTCGGCGCTGGCTTCGAAGAATGCCGCGACGTGTTGATCGACAATCGCAAAGGCCTCCGCTGCGGCGGCGTCACGCGAAGCGTGGTTCGACCGGGAAATATCCTCCAGATCGTCCAGGTCATACAAAAAAACATCATCGAGTTCGTGGATCGTGCGCTCGGCATCTGCCGGAACGGCCACGTCGAGAATGAAAACCGGTTTGTGACGCCGGGCCCGGATCGCTGCCCTCATCATCTCTGCGGTAACAATCATGCGGCCGGTCGCCGCAGCACCGATTATCAGATCAGCGCTCTCCAGCGCCGCCGACAACCCCTCATAGGTGACCGCGTGAGCCTCGAACGCATGGGCTGCCGATGTAGCGCGGGGCTCTGTCGGCCCGGCCACGGTGACATGACGAAGCCCATGGCGTTTGAAATGTTCGAGCATCAACACGCCCATTTCGCCTGGGCCAAGCAGCAAGGCCGAGACATTGTCGAGATCGCCAAATAGATTTCGAACCGCCCGCAAGGCGGCATTCGCCAGTGACACCGGACCTTCGGCGATCCTGGTGTTGGTTCGCACGTCTTTAGCCGCGGCGAAAGCTCTCTGAAACAGGCTGTCGAGCTCGGGGCCCAAAGATCCGGAAACCCGTGCACGGGCATGTGCGTCCTTCAGTTGCCCCAGGACCTCGGTTTCTCCGATCGTGGCGCTTTCGAGACTGGAGGCGACCGCAAACACATGCCGCACAGCATCCTCTCCACAAAGCTCATAAACACATTCGGGCGCAGCGGTTCCGCCATCCTGTCGGGCTTCCAGGATCGACCGAACGGCGGGCAATGCTTTACCGACATCAGCGGCAACGCCATGAAATTCCACCCGATCACAGGTCGAAACAACAACCGCCTGATCTAGTCCGCAGGCGCGCAGCGCCGCGAACACGCCATCTTCATCTGCGGGCTCGACAAAAATCCGATCACGCAAAGCGGTGCTGCTGGTCTTATGGCTGGCGCCCACGACAACATAGTCAGCCGGCGCCGCCCGGTTTTCGGGAGGGTGGCTCATTGTGTCGCGTCGCTAACGGTATGCTGCCAGATGGTCCTTGAGGTCTGAGATCAGGACTTCGGATTGTTCACCGCTGTCGAGGTTGCGCACCGTAACGGCGTTCCGCTCAAGCTCGTCATCGCCAATCAATACCGCCGCGGCAGCGTTAATCCGATCCGCACGTTTCAGGCCCCGTTTGAGACCACCCTTGTAGATAAGCTCGGTCGTCAGGCCGGTTTTGCGCAACAGATGTGACAGCCGCATGGCTTCGTGTTCGCCGCTTTCACCCAAACCGATGAACGTGATCGCGCGCGCCGTTTCCGGTGGCTGATCGATCATCATTGCCAGGCGTTCAATTCCCGCGCCCCATCCCACACCGGCGGTTTTGGGGCCACCCATGGCTTCGATCAACCCGTCATACCGACCGCCAGCCAGCACCGTACCCTGCGCGCCCAGCGCTTCGGTGGTGAACTCGAATGCTGTGTGGCTGTAATAATCGAGCCCGCGCACGATGTGGGGGTTTCGGGTGAAGGCCACGCCCACGGCGGTGAGGCCATCCTGCACGGCCTGGAAGAACGCGGCCGCTTCGTCGGTCATGTAGTCGTCGAAGACCGGCGCATCGGCGATCAATGCACGATCACCTTTGTCTTTCGAATCCAGAATACGCAGCGGATTGCGGGTCAGCCGGTCCTGACTTTCCGCTGACAATTGATCGGAGATTTTTGAGAAATAGTCGACCAGGGCTGCCCTGTACGATTCCTTGCTCTGAGCATCACCAAGCGTGTTCAGCTCCAACGTGGTCGAAGAGAGAATCCCCAAAGCCTCAAGGATATCTGCGGCCATAGCGATAACTTCGACATCAGCGGAAGGTTCGGCCACACCGATCAGCTCCGCTCCAAACTGATGGAACTGGCGTTGGCGACCTTTCTGGGGACGCTCATGCCGGAACATCGGACCGTGATAGTAGCATTTCAGGGGCAGCTCGTTCTGCAAACCACCGGAAATAAAAGCCCGCGCAATCCCCGCCGTACCCTCGGGGCGCAACGTCAGGCTGTCACCACCCTTGTCGTCGAAGGTATACATTTCCTTGGTGACGATGTCGGAGGTATCCCCCAGTGTACGCTGGAACACTTCGGTGAACTCGAATATCGGCGTCGACATCGGCCCAAACCCATAGCGGCCGACAACATCACGCGCAGTATCCACGATAGCCGCATGCGCACGCGCATCATCACCGATGAGATCATGGGTACCGCGAACAGGCTGGAGCTTTGCCACTGGTCAGGCCTTCGGCTTACGGGTTATTCGGCGGCCGACGACAGGTCGTCACTCGCCGCGGCTTCAGCAGCATCGATCTCGGCTGCCTTCTCCTCAACCAGGCCCACAAGGTGATCGACGATCCCCTTGTCCTGCAGTCGATGATGCGGCTGCCCGGCGAGATAGACCTGGTGGGTACCCCGTCCGCCGCCGGTAAAGCCGATATCGGTCATCGTTGCTTCGCCCGGCCCGTTTACCACGCAACCAATCACCGAGACGGTCATCGGCGTGGTGATATGTGCCAAACGATCCTCGAGGACGCGGACCGTCTCGATCACGTCGAATTGCTGACGCGCGCAGGACGGACAGGAAATCACATTGACCCCGCGATGGCGCAATCCCAGCGATTTGAGAAGATCAAAACCGACCTTCACCTCCTCGACAGGATCCGCGGACAACGACACTCGTAAGGTGTCGCCGATCCCCAACCACAACAACATACCCAGCCCGACGGATGATTTGACTGTGCCACTTCGCAATCCCCCGGCTTCGGTAATGCCAATGTGCAGTGGGTAATCACAGGCCTCGGCCAGACCTTGATAGGCGGCCACCGCCAGGAACACATCTGATGCCTTCACGGAAATCTTGAACTCGAAAAAATCCTCATCCTCGAGCAACCGAACCGAATTAAGTGCGCTTTCGATCAGCGCCTCCGGACAGGGTTCACCGTATTTTTCCAGCAGCTCTTTTTCGAGACTGCCGCCGTTCACACCGATACGCATCGAACAATTATTGGCTTTGGCCGCTTTCACGACCTCCTGCACGCGCTCGCGCGATCCGATATTCCCCGGGTTGAGTCGCAGGCAAGCCGCACCCGACTCGGCTGCCTCGATGGCGCGCTTATAATGAAAATGAATATCGGCGACGATCGGCACCGTGACTTCCGGCACGATCTCACGCAGCGCGATTGTGCTTTCTTCGTCAGGGCAGGACACACGGACGATATCGGCACCAGCGACTTCAAGCGCGCGAATTTGCGCGATCGTACCCGCCACATCGGTCGTGAGAGTATTCGTCATCGACTGAACGGTGATCGGAGCACCACCGCCCACAGGCACATCACCCACCATGATCTGGCGGCTTTGACGGCGCTCGACATCGCGATAGGGACGTACGCTCATTGTCTTTCCGAACCTTTGAATAAAATCTTGAAGGGTGTCCGTAACATGCGCGCGGCACCCCCGAATTTCAACAGTCTGCGCCGACGCAATTGGTCAGACTTACTGGATAGTAGCGGTTCCGGTTTTCAGCAAATCGGGGGCAAGTCGTACATCACGACGAATATCCCCGTGGCCACCGATCGCCGGCACCGATTCTCCGTCGACCTGGATATCCAAACCTCCGGCGTTGTTGGTTCGCAGGCTTAGACCCGGCCTGTCCGGCACCAGATAGCGGTCACCCGGACGTAACATCTGTGTCAGAAGAGCATTTTCCTGACTGTCCATGACCTGCACCCAGGTGTTGGCATCGCGCGCGCTTACGACGATCCGCGCATCCCTGTTGACGACACCATAGGTCCGGCCATCGGCCGCAGCAGCGGGCGCTGGCTCGGGAATCGCCGGCAATGCAGCAGTTGTGGCGGTGGTGGACAACCCGGCATTGTCTGGTGGCAGTGCCACGCCGACATTCAGATCGGAGTGCGGAAGAACCGGCTGCGGAACAGGGTCGGGCGCGATCTCCGGCACAATTTCTTCGGCAGCAGGTTCTGCGCTAGCCGTCTGTGCAGTCGTCTGTGCAGTCGTTTCTGCAGCAGGGGTTTCACCCCCCGCGGCCGACGCCTTCTCTTCAGGAGTCAACGACGGCAATTCAACATTGCCCAGCGGGTCGATCGCCGGCTCCAGGTAAGACGGCGGCACCAAGAGAATTTCCGGTTCGGCTGGCGGCGTCTCGACCGCCGCCACGCGCATATCTTTAACCGGGCCGTCGAATGTCTCAGCTTGGTTCACAACCGCACTCGACGCTGCTGGGGCGGGTTCAGCCTTTACCGGTGTTTCCGGCGTCGCGACCGACACCACAACCTTGGGTCCGTCTTCTTGCGCGACAATATTCTGTTCGCTCACCGGCGGCGTCACCGTTGCTATCACGGCTGGCACGCCGGCAGTATTCGGCGTCGCCGTGACAATCTCAATCGAGCCGTCTGACGATCCTGTCAGCCCTGCAGGCGGCGGGGGTACGCGGACGATCTCAAGACTATTTTGGCCCTGCCACCAGTACCATCCGCCAGCACCTGCGGCGGCCAGGACCAGACAGACCGCGACCAGTACGCCACCGGGGAAGCGACCTTCGGGGACGGGGGTGGGAAAATCGAGATCCTGTCGGGACTGAATGCCGGTTGCTTCTTCCTTGAAGCGGACCAACACATCCGGAACTTCCAGGCGCAGATAAGTCGCATAAGAGCGGATGAAGCCAACCGCATAGGTGGCGCCAGGAAGCTCATTAAACCGGCCATCTTCGATGGCTTCGATATACACACGACGGATGCGCAGCGTCTGCGCCACCTCGGTGACGGAGCGGCCCGTGTTTTCACGGGCTTCGCGCAGAAAGGAGCCAACGTGATCAGCACCTTCAACGAAATGGATCGCGTCGGGATCAACTTCCTGGTTCAACACACGAAGCGATCGTGGGTTCAAACGTACCATTGTGTCCCCAGCCCGCCGGCGGAACATCGTCTCGCCAAGCGCAACTTCAAAATTCTGTGCAACTTAAAATTTAATTCCAAACGCTGAGGTTGCGCCATAAGTCACGAAAATTAAACACAATTTGCCTCAACCACCCGCTTTACTAACAAAAGCGACTCGGCGCTGCAATCTTTTAGACCTCAACCCCGTGGTCGTGCGTCGGGCACCAGGGCGGTCAGGCGGCGTCCAGGCCGTAGGCCGTGTGCAAGGCGCGCAACGCCAGTTCGGTGAATTCCTCGGCGATCAAAACGCTGATCTTGATTTCCGAGGTAGAGATCACCTGGATGTTGATGCCGTGCTCGGCGAGGGAGGAAAACATCCGCTGCGCAACACCCGCGTGGCTGCGCATGCCGACACCAACAACTGAGACTTTCACAACATTCGCGTCGGGCACCAGATCGGTGAATCCGAGCTCCGACTGACAGGCCTTGAGGACCTCGATCGCGCGATCGAGATCGCCGCGGGTCACGGTAAAGGTCATATCGGTGTTGGTGCCGTCTTCCGACACGTTCTGGACAATCATGTCGACATTGACGTTGGCGTCCGCGAGAGGCCCGAAGATCGCAGCGGCCACGCCCGGGCGATCCGACACCCGCATCAGGGTGATCTTTGCTTCATCACGGCTATACGTCACGCCGCTGACCATTTCGTGTTCCACAATATTATCCTCGTCCACCACGAGCGTTCCCGGCAGATCGCTGCCGACCGCATCGTCAAATGATGAGAGCACCTGTAGCGGTACTCCATGGTTCATCGCCAGTTCCACCGAACGGGTCTGCAGAACCTTGGCGCCAAGTGACGCCATTTCCAGCATTTCTTCGTACGTGACCTTATCCAGCTTGCGCGCACGCGTCACGATCCGGGGGTCCGAGGTGTAGACTCCGTCCACATCGGTATAGATGTCGCAACGATCAGCCCGCAGGGCTGCTGCCAGGGCCACAGCCGTGGTGTCCGAGCCGCCGCGCCCCAGGGTGGTGATACGGTTTTCCGGGCTAATTCCCTGGAACCCGGCCAGCACGCAGACCTGGCGATCCTCGAACCGGCGTTCCATTTCGGCAATGTCGATATCTTCGATGCGCGCGCGTGCGTGGGCGTCCGAAGTCCGGATCGGCACCTGCCACCCCAGCCAGGAGCGTGCGGGCACGCCCTGTTCCTGAAGGCAGATCGCGAGCAGCCCGGCGGTTACCTGTTCGCCGGTCGACACGATCACGTCGTATTCGCGGGCGTCGTGCAGCGCGTGGGCGGCCCGGGTCAGATCGACCAGATCATTGGTCACCCCCGCCATCGCCGAGACGACAACGGCCATCTGGTGACCGGATTCGTACTCACGCTTCACCCGCGCGGCGACAGCGCGAATTCGGTCGAGGTCGGCGACGGACGTGCCGCCAAATTTAGCAACGATGCGACTCATGGTCTCTTCCATTGAACTGACGGACGATGGCGCTCATATATGTTCCTATATAAACGCAAGGCTTCGTCAGCGCGGCACTTTGGCTTGAATAGGCCGGATTACTGCGCAAGATTGGCGTATCCATACTCAGCCAGAACCCGCCTTGCAAGCGCGCGCAGGTTTGATCGATGAATGCAGCCGAAGAAATCCACGCCCCCAACTCTCGCGAACCCGCAGAGTTGGAAAAATTTCGCCGGATGGCTACCGAATGGTGGGACCCGAACGGCAAGTTCCGACCCCTGCACAAATTCAACCCGGTGCGCCTCGCCTATATCCGGGATCAGGCTTGCGCCCATTTCGGCCGGGACCCGCGCCAGACGCGCCCTCTCGAAGGTTTGCGCCTGCTCGATATCGGCTGCGGCGGCGGGCTGCTTTGCGAGCCGATGGCCCGGCTCGGCGCGACGGTCATCGGCGCAGATGCCCTGAGCGAGAACATCGAAATCGCCCGTTTGCACGCCGACGAGGTCGATCTCACCATCGATTATCGCGCTACTACCGCCGAGGATATTCTGGCCAGCGGCGAGCAATTCGACATCGTGCTGAGCATGGAGGTCGTCGAACATGTCGCCGACCCGTTTGCCTTCCTGTCAGATTGCGGGGCGCTTGTTGCGCCGGGGGGCCAGATATTTGCCGCGACCCTCAACCGCACCGCCAAGGCCTTCGCGCTGGCCATCGTCGGTGGCGAATACGTCCTGCGCTGGCTGCCGCGCGGCACCCATAACTGGCGCAAATTCCTGCGCCCCTCAGAACTGGTTGCAGGGCTGGAGGCTGGCGGCATCGAGATGCAGGAGCTGACCGGCGTCGTTTTCAATCCCCTGACCGGCGCGTGGTCGTGCCATGCCGCGGATCTGGATGTGAATTATATGGGGCATGGCCGCAAGGCCGCCTGACGGCCCGCGCGTCTAGCTGTCGGTACGTTTTGGCCAGGGCAAGCGGCCCACCGGCACGCCTTCATCAGCGAGTTCCTGAGCATCATCATCGGACGCGTTGCCGTAAATCGGGCGTTCTTCAGACTCACCGAGATAGATTTTTCGGGCTTCGTCGGGGAATTCATCGCCCACATCGTCGAAATTGGTTTCCACGAAGTCACGAACCTCGGTGACCATCTGACGAAGCTTTTTCGCCTGATCCGCCTTCTCGACCTTCCGGGCGGTCACCTCGGCCTTGGCACCGATGGCCGGGGCCATGAGCGACTTAGTGATCGTCCCATCACCACAAAACGGGCATGCGATCAGGCCTTTCTTGGCCTGTTTGTCGAAGTCCGACGAGTTCTGGAACCAGCCCTCGAACTCGTGGTCTTTCGTGCAGATCAGGTTGAAACTAATCATGTCCGGGCTTCCCGCCGGTGAATTACGTGATTTGCGTCCGGCACGCGACGCAAGGAATGATGCTATTTCGGGAAAATTACAAGCACCAAGCTGGACCCCTTCATGTTGTTAGACCCCTCACCCTGGATCTTTCGTTTTGCCGACCTGGTATCCGGACCGGTACTCGACCTGGCCTGCGGAGCGGGGCGTCACACGGCTTTTTTCGCCGAACGCGGCCATGCGGTGACAGCGGTAGACCGGGATATGACCCGTTTGGGGACGCTGACGGATCACCCCAACGTGTTGACCATCGCCGCCGATCTCGAAGCTGCAGAGAATGCCTGGCGCCCGGCGCCCGACAGCTTTGGCGCTGTCGTGGTGACGAATTATCTCTGGCACCCTTTGCTACCAGCGCTGATCGATGCCCTGCAGCCAGGCGGCGTGTTGCTCTACGAAACTTTTGCGGCGGGCAACGAGGCTTTCGGTAATCCGTCGAACCCGGACTTTCTGTTGCGCCCGGCCGACTTGCTCGACGCGGTCCGCCCTGCGCTTTCCGTCATCGCTTATGAAAATGGCGAGATCGCGTCGCCGCGTCCCGCCGTTGTTCAACGTATTTGTGCCGTCAGAGACGGTGCCGTGCAGCGCCTTTAGGCGAGCCCCAGCTTGGCGTCCAGGCCGCCCGCAGAATCGAGCGCATAGAGTTCGTCGCATCCGCCGATATGCTCGCTATCAATAAAAATTTGCGGCACCGAGCGCGCCCCATTCGCGCGCGAGATCATCTCGTTCTTCTTGCCCGAGTTGAAACTGGTGTCGGTTTCTTCGAACTCGACACCCTTCTGTTTGAGCAGGCGCTTGGCCGCAGAGCAGTAGCCGCACATCATGCCCGTGTAGATTTCGACTTTTGCCATCAACCTTCTCCCTAAATTCGTTCTTCTGTTATCTAGGCAACCCGACCGGGTTTGACCAGAGGCAGTTCCCGCGCGGCCATCACAACGCTGTCATACGTTTCTAGCGCGGCCGGTCTACCCGGGCGAGAACCAGCACGTCGACCTGGGTAGCCCCCGCGCCCAGCAACACCTTCGTGCAGGCCTCCAGCGTCGCGCCGGTCGTGTAGACATCATCGATCAACAGGACATGCTGCCCGGCCAGATCATCGGTATATCGCGGGGTCGCAACGAAAGCCCGTCGCACATTGAGGCGGCGCTGGGAAGCTTTCAACCCAGCCTGAGTGGGGGTCGACCGACGGCGCGACAAGGCCGCGGCGCGCAGTTTCTCGGTGCAGCCGGCTTCGCGGGTCAGCGCCTGGGCGAGCAACGCCGATTGGTTGAAACGCCGGCGCAACAGGCGCAGACGATGCAAAGGCACCGGCACGACGAGATCAGCATCCTCGACGAGCTCCCGCCCGGCGCGCGCCAGCCAGCGGCCGAAGGCGGGCGCGCCGTGCATCCGGTCGCGGTGTTTCAAACCGGTGACCAGATCGCGGCTCACATCATTGTAGATGAACACCGCCCGGGCGCGGCTAAAAACGGGGCGTTCGCGGATACAGGCCCCGCACAGGGCGGCGGGACCCTGTTCAAACTCGAACGGCACGCCGCAGGCGCTGCAAAAAGGTGCGGAAACAAACACCGCATCATCCCAGCAATCAGGACAGAGCGAACCCGGGGTCGCAACCAGCGCATCACAGGCCAGGCACTGGGGCGGCAACACCGTATCCAGTGCGGTTCGGGACATCAGGGCCAGGGAGCTCGAAACGCCGGATGCGGCACGCAACAATCTCTCCATGCTGTCATTCTGCCCCCGACCGGCCGTCCGGAGTCAATTAGCCGTTCGGCCAGTCTCCCACGAGTGTGCTTGGCGCTGCGTCCGGCCCCGTGCGATACAATCCCCATGTCCGGACCCGACGCCATTTTCGACCGTGCTTTGATGCGCCAGCGCCGTGAGCGCGTGGTGTCGAATTTTGACGCCCATGATTTCCTGTTCCGCGAGATCGCCGAACGGCTGGCCGAGCGCGCCGGCGACGTGCGGGACGACTTTGACCTGGCGCTGGATGCGGGATGCCGGAGCGGGCTGTTCACCCAAGCCGCCCGGGAACTCATCCCGGGAAAGATCGCGACTTTCATCCAGAGCGAGTTCGTCCCAGGCCTCGCCGAACGCGCCCGTGCCACCAACAGTATCGCGACCGTGATCGCCGATGATGAAGCCCTGCCCTTTGCCCCCAATAGCTTTGACCTGATCGCCAGCTGCGGTGTCCTGCACGGCCTCAACGATGTGCCCGGCGCGCTGATCCAGCTGCGCCACGCCCTCAAGCCTGACGGGCTGTTTTTGGGCGCCCTGCTGGGGGGTGAAACCCTGCACGAGCTGCGCCACGCGCTGCTGACCGCCGAAGCTGAAACCGAAGGCGGCGCCAGCCCCCGGGTGGCGCCGTTCGCCGAGCTGTCGGATGCAGCCGGGTTGCTCCAGCGCGCGGGCTTTTCCTTGCCCGTCGCCGATCTGGACACCATCAACGTGACTTATGAGAACGCGTTCAAGCTGATGCACGATCTGCGCGGCATGGGGGAGGCCAACACCCGCCTCGACCGCCGCCGCACCCCGACCCGCCGGGCCACGTTGTTCCGGGCGGCGGAGATCTACGCGGAGCAATTCGCCGATACCGACGGCCGTATCCCCGCGACCTTCCAGGTGTTTTTCCTGACCGGCTGGGCTCCCCATGCCAGCCAGCCCCAGCCGTTACGCCCGGGCAGCGCCAAGGTGCGCCTGGCCGATGCGCTCGATTCTACCGAACGCCCCCTCGATGAAAAAACCCGGGCCGCCTTTCCGGCCCCGGACCGGAGCTAACCCCATGCCTCTCAATCTCGCCCGCGCGCTGGCCAATGCCCATCGCTTCGTCTGGCAACACCGCCAGGATTTGTTCGCCTATGCCTTCCTGCCGGTGGTGGTCCTCGGCCTGCTCGAAACCCTGGCCATCGGCGCCAGCGGCGACTGGCGCACGATGTTCGAGCCGGTGGTTATTTCCAGCGAAGACCCCGAAGCCGCCCAGGCCGCGCTTCGGATTGGGCTGACCCACCTGATCCGGGTGGTCGCGCTGGCCTTTGCCTATGTGCTGTTTGCGATCCCCTGGTACCGCAAGCAGCTGGTCGGAGACGCCGGCAAGAAGATCGGCACGCTGCTGCGCTGGAGCCCCCTCCACTGGCGCTTCATCGGTTCTTCGCTGGTCCTGATCCTGATCATGGGCGCAGCGATGATGGTGTTGTCCATCCCGCTCAAGGCACTGGCAGGCGCCAACCCCATGGCCGGACTAGTTGCCCAGACTATGCTGCTGGTCTTCGTTGGACTGGCAGGCGCGCGGGTGTTGTTGATCTTCCCGGCACTGGCCATCGGAGCCCCACTGACCCCGCGCCAATCCCTGGAGCTGACCCGCGGCCGGGGCTGGATGCTGTTCGCGATCGCGGTGCTGCCATTGCTCGCCAGCGTGATGCTGTCGCTGATCATGGCCAACGTTATCGCTCTGGTTTTGGTGCCCGTGATCGGCACCTCGATCTCGCTGGTGTTGGTCACCGTGCTGGTGATCGACGCCCTATCCTTCATCGGGTTCGCGATCCAGATCTCGGCGCTGGGCTATGTCTACCAGCAGCTCGCCCAGAGCGGGACCTCACGCTCCGCCTGACCCGAGCGGAGCCCCACAACGCGTGTAATACCGGATGACAACACCCGAATAGGTTGTGCTAATATTGGCAGCACAGTTATTTGGGGGACAAGTTATGTATAAACTTCCGGTCTGGAACACGATTGGTGAGACTTATCGGTTTATCTGGTCCGAGCGGGGCGCTTGGCTCAACTACATACTCGGACCTGTGCTTCTTTTAGGCTTACTTTCGGCCGCATTGCCGCTACTCGGATTTGATGTCCTCACCCCTCAAAGCCCCGAGGATTTCCCGGAAAATATGCCGATCAAATCCTTTTTAGTTAGTTTTGCTGTCGTTGCTCTCCTCTTCATCGCAATCTACATCACCTTCTTAGTCGCCTGGCATCGCCGCTATCTTCTTGGGCCGGAAAACACATCTGCCAGGGAATTGATAACCTGGAAACGTCGACACTGGGTGCTCATCGGACGTGCCATTCAGCTTGTCTTTTTCATGTTCCTCGTCTTCATCGTCGTTGCTTTAGTGGTAGGCTTACCCGTAGGTCTCATAGTTAACTTTCCCATCGGCAGTGGCGTCGACGGAACGACTATATTTGAGATAATTGGCCTAATAACAGGCGGATGGACCATTTCGCTTTTCGTATCTGTCTGGATGATCGGCACATGGCTAATGTTCCCCGCAGCCGCTCTTGAAGATCGGGGCTTCGGCATCAGAAAGAGTATGTCTCTGGTCCGAAGCAATCGTTGGCGAATGTTTGCCATTTTTCTTGTCGGCTCGGTCTGGCGAATGTTCGCGGTTCAGATCGTGCTGTCGGGTATCACAATTGGCATCGTATTTGTCGTCTTTGCCAGCGCCGGTGGACTACCTGACATACCGTTTGCTGTTGAGCTGCTAATGGGTATTGTCAGCGTTGCATTCTACTTTTTGGCCGTCGCGATAGGTGTCTCAATGTTATCCCTGATCTATCGCCGCCTGCGTGACAACGTGCCGTTAGACGAACCGGAAGCCGCCTAAAGCAGGTCCTGCAGCTGGGCGACCAGCGGCACATCAGCCGGGGGCATCGGGTAGTCTCGGAGCGCGTTTGGGCGGACCCAGGTCAGGGTCTGGCCTTCTCTCGCCTCAGGCGTGCCTTTCCATTTGCGGCACACAAAAAGCGGCATCAGCAGATGAAAGTCATCATAGGCGTGACTGGCAAAGCCGATCGGCGCGAGGCAGCTTTCATGGGTGTCGATGCCGAGCTCCTCGTTCATCTCCCGGATCAAGGCCGCTTCCGGGGTCTCGCCGCTTTCCACCTTGCCCCCGGGGAACTCCCACAGACCGGCCATGGATTTGCCTTCGGGGCGTTGCGCGAGCAACACCCGGTTATCGGCATCGAGCAGCGCGACAGCGCTGACCAGCAGGATCGGCGTGTCGCCCACCGGGGCTAGCTCCGGTAGTCGGCGTTGATGGTGATGTAGCCGTGGGTCAGATCGCAGGTCCACACGGTGCCGCGCCCGCGCCCGACGCCGAGATCCACATGCAACGTGATCTCGTCACCCTTCATATAGGCCGCGACCGGCGCCTCGTCATAGTCGGGCACCAACTGGCCGTTGCGGGTGATCGGTGTCTCGCCAAAGCCGATCGAGAGCAAGTCCCGGTCGGCCTTTTCGCCGGCCTTGCCGACGGCCATGACCACCCGGCCCCAATTGGGGTCCTCTCCCGCAATTGCCGTTTTCACTAGCGGTGAGTTCGCAATCGCGAGGCCGACAATGCGCGCGGCGCGTTTTGATTCCGCACCGGTCACATTGACGGTGACAAATTTCTGCGCGCCCTCCCCGTCCCGGACGATCTGCTGGGCCAGGTCGATGAAGATGTCTTTCAGGGCCGCCTTGAATTCGCCCAGCGCCTTATCGGCGGCACTGGTGATACGCGGCTGGCCCTTGGCCTGACCGGTAGCAAACAGCAGCACCGTGTCCGAGGTCGAGGTGTCGCTATCCACGGTGATCGCGTTGAAGGAGTCATCTGCCGCCGTGCGCACCAGCCGTTGTAGGACCGGCGCGGGAATTTTGGCGTCGGTGAACACAAAGCCCAGCATCGTTGCCATGTTCGGGGCGATCATGCCTGAACCCTTGGCGAAGCCCGACAGGGTCACTTCGGCCTTGCCGATCTTCACCTTGCGCGTGGCCGCCTTGGGAAAAGTGTCGGTGGTCATGATGGCCTGGGCGGCGTCCTTCCAGGATTTCGCCGACAGGGTCTTTTTCAGGGGCCCGAGTTTGCTGGCAATATAATCCGGCGCGCGGGGCTCCCCGATCACGCCGGTCGAGGCGATGTAGACATCCTGCGCCCGGCAGCCGAACAGATTGGCCGCTTTACCGGCGGTCTGGGCGACCTGCAGATCGCCTGCATTACCGGTGAAAGCATTGGCGTTGCCGGAATTGACCACTAGCACCCGGGCCTTGCCGAGGGGTAAAATCGCCCGGCACCAGTCGACCGGCGCGGAAGGACATTTTGACCGGGTGAGAACCCCGGCGGCCGTGGTCCCCGGCGCCATCTCGGCGACCATGAGATCCTTGACGCCTTTCGCCTTCTTCAGGCCAACCGCACGCCCCGTCAGGCGCACTCCGGCGACCGGCGCCATAGCCGGGAACCGCGCGGGTGCCAACGGCGAGCGAGTGGGTGCCGGCGCCTTGGCGGCGCTGACTTTGGAACCTGATTTTTTTTTCGACGTGCCGGTTTTGGCCATCGTGCAAACCCCCGAAAGCGAATGATCGGGCGTTGCCAGAGGGCGCGGTGCCGCGCGCTACTGTTTCGGCGCTACCTCGATCGGCGAGCCATCGACGTTGAACAGTTCAACCTTCGAATTCGCCCGCAATTCCGCCATATGCGCGGTGATCAGTTCGCGCGTCAACTGCTGTTCGATCTGGCCGCGGGATTCTTCGAAACTGGGGGCCGGCTTGCGGCGCTTATCAACGACTTTGATGATGTGCCAGCCGAATTCGGTTTTCACCGGGTCGGGCCCGAGGTCACCTGGCTTGAGCGCAAAGGCGGCATCGGCAAAGGGCTGCACCATGGCGCTGCGCACGAAGTAGCCGAGGTCACCGCCGCGGGGCGCACTGGGGCCTGTCGAACGGTCCCGGGCCAGATCGGCGAAATCCTTGCCGCCCTGAATGGCCTTGATGATATCGGTGGCATCCTTCTCATCCTCGACCAAGATATGGCTGGCGCGCACTTCGAGCGGGCCTTCGGTCTTGCCGATGGTCGCGTCGTAATTCTCGCGCACGGCTTCTTCCTCGATCCCGTTCTGGATCAGGCGGTTCATATAGGTCTGCTGGATCGCGACCTTCTCGAACTCGGCCATCTGGCGCTTTACGTCCGGGTCGTCCTGCAGATTATCTGCACGGCCGGCCACGGCGAGCAGCTCACCATCGACCAATTGCTGCACGATCTGCGGGAAAATCACATTGATCGGGGCCTGCTTATAATTGTCCGGCAGGCGCGAATAAGCGGTGGCCACGTCCGATTGGCGAATTTCCTGTCCGTCGACCCGCGCGACGATCGGGTTGTCTTCAGCGGCTGGCTTGGTCGCCCCTTGCTGTGCGAGAGCAGGTCCTGAAAGGCCGGACAGGCCGGAAACAATGGCAAACGCGCCGAGCGCAATGAGAAAGCGGGTCATGAGAAGCTCCTGTGGAATTCGGGCCTGTAACGTCTGGTCGTCATGGCCAAGCTAGATTGCCGTGTTCGCCGGGACCGCACAAGTCGGGGCCCGCGAACACGGTATATTCACACGGCAATTTCAACCTGAAATGCGGCAACAAACCGGCAGGGTGCGCAGGGAGCGCCCGGAAGCGTTTTCCCGACGTTGACACTTCTCCGGACGCCCCCTAGACAATGCACGAAAATTCCCCATTTGTTGGGAACACACGGCACGCCGGGATGATCCGGACCGGGCGGAG
>MEHZ011539938.1_pt1 | contig 49946 bp, 43 predicted proteins | sample 897221 | NCBI WGS metagenome assembly MEHZ01 (sample SAMN05514161, study PRJNA337945) | marine metagenome | isolation source: marine surface water | place: Arctic Ocean | collected 2007-12-13 | reverse complement strand
TTAAGGTTACCTAGGACAACTCGCGATGGACTTTTAGTTGAAATACTATCCCAACTCGTAGTATAGCTTACCACTGGATAGGATAGTTTCTCGCCCAATTCAGGACGGTTATCACTAAACTTTCCAGATCCTATTTCACCATTGCTTTGCTCGCAGGAAATAAACAGAACTGCCGCTAGACAAGCAACAGTAAAAACTCTTATCAGCTTATTCAACGTCAGATTCAACAAGTAGGGATTCATAAATTTTAATAGCATCTTCAGGTTGCGTTGCAAATCCCTTGCCATCAATAAGTGTTATGCCGTTTTCTTCACAATACTTCGCAACCGCGTCTGTATTCTCTTCACCTAAAATAACTACATCTGAGTATTTGGCGGCAAGCATTTGAAGGTCTTCACACGTTGGTGCTTCCAATCCTTCGGTTAAAGATGGGTCAATTTCGTCAAACTCCATTCCAGCCTTCAGATTAGGTCCTAAGCCTCCTTCAAAGCCATTGTCATAGGCAGAGAATACTATTTTAGCATCCTTGAAAATAGGATTATCCGCTTGAAATAGTTTTAAATACATTGGAACTAAAGAAGACATCCAACCGTGAACGTGGATGATATCAGGTTTCCATCCTAGTTTCTCAACAGTGTCAATAGCACCTTTGGAGAAAAATAGTGTCCGCTCATCATTGTCCTCAAACTGAGCACCATCAGCATCCGTGTACGTAAACTTACGCTTGAAAAACTCTTCGTTATCTATAAAATATACCTGCATTCTAGCACCAGGAACAGAAGCGACTTTAATAATCAATGGCAAGTCCATATCGTTAATGACGACATTCATCCCACTGAGGCGGATCACCTCGTGAAGCTGGTGACGACGTTCATTTATAACGCCAAACCTAGGCATGAAAACTCTCACCTGGTGCCCGCTATCATTTGTCTTTTTCGCTAGTGCCAGTGTGGTACTAGAGATTGTGTTTTCTGGCAGGTAAGGGTGAATTTCCTGTGAAATGAATAGAACTCTCTTGCTTTCCATAATCGGAGCAGTGTTTAAAACTAGATGCAAAGATACTTTTTCTATAAGTTATATCAAAGAATAGCCTAGTTTTGGGAGCCTTTTAAGTGTTTTATGACCATTTTAAGAAACCTTTCTGAACTCAATGAGTGGCGAGCGCAGTGCAGTGGCCAAACTATAGGATTCGTTCCTACCATGGGTGCTTTGCATAAAGGGCATTTTAGCTTGGTGCGAGAGAGCATCAAACAGGCAAATCTCACGATTGTGAGCATTTATGTAAATCCCACTCAGTTCGACAACCCCGAGGATCTCAGAAAGTATCCCAATACCTTAGAATCGGATATCAAGGAGTTAAAAGACCTGGAGGTAAATGCAGTTTACCTTCCTACTCCTTCAGACCTGTATCCCAATGGGCCTATATCGAAAGCGTTTGATTTTGGATCTCTAGCGAGATTCATGGAAGGCATAGGCCGTGATGGTCACTTTGAGGGGATGGCCACTGTGGTGACTAAATTTTTTGAGCTTATTCAACCCAATTTCGCCTATTTCGGAGAGAAAGATTTTCAGCAATTGGCGATTATAACTCGGGTCGTCCAGCAAGAGAATCTACCGACAGTGATTGTTCCTGTAAAAACGGAAAGAGATGAAGACGGCATGGCCATGAGCAGCCGAAATCTACGTCTTTTAGACGCTCAAAGGAAGGATGCAGGAAACATCAATAAAATCCTAAAAAAGTGGATCTTCAGAAAGGGCTATAGGTCTTCTACGCCCGGTGAATCATCAGAACTACTGGCGAATGAGATCAGTCATTATGAGAACTTAACGGTTCACTATGTAACCTTTGCTGACAGTAAAAATCTTGAGCCTATCGCATCATTTAACACGAGCACTCCTACCCGCATATTTGTAGCGGTTCAGTGTGGAAATGTCCGATTAATAGACAACTTTCCTCTTTTTTAATCTACTTTTAAGGGATGCAAATAGAGGTCGTAAAAAGTAAAATTCACAGAGTTTCAGTAACAGGTGCAGACCTTGATTACGTTGGATCTATCACACTAGATGATGATCTCATGGAGGCCGCAGGCATCATCCCAGGAGAAAGGGTTTATATCGTAAATGTGAATAATGGCGAACGGTTCGACACTTATACCATTTCAGGTGAAAAAGGAACGGGAGCGGTAGTACTCAATGGACCCGCAGCTCGAAAAGTCCAAAAAGGAGATATCATCATTATCATCGCCTATGCGAGCTTGACTCCTGAGGAGGCCAAAACGTTTAAAGCAAGAATTGTCTTTCCAAACGAAGTTACTAACCTCATAAGATGATGAATGTGAGCTCGAAAAAAGTGCTTCAATACGTACTCTTTTTGGGGATAGGCTTTGCCTTGTTGTACCTGACCTTTAAAAACGTGAACCCTACAGAACTTTGGGCCAACATCCAAAGCGTGGATACCATGGGCCTATTAGTTGCTTTGGGTATAGGTTTTATTGCCATCATCATTAGGGGCATAAGATGGGTTCAATTGCTACGTTCATTAGGATATAACGTGACGCCTACACGTGCCATTTCTGCGGTTGCATTTTCTTATCTGGTCAATTTAGTTACACCACGCGTTGGCGAGGTGGCGCGCTGTACCGCTTTAAACAAAACAGACCAGATTCCCATTGATAAGCTCTTTGGAACGGTAGTGCTTGAACGTGTTGTGGACTCGTTGATGTTTGGATTGGTCGTTTTAATAACCTTCATTACGCAGGCTCCTGAATTGTTGCTGTTCTTAGAAGAAAGTGGTGCTTCGCTTCCCGAGCTTAACACCGGGTTTTTCATCGTCGCTGGAGTCGTGCTGTTTTCGATTGGAGCAGTGCTATTTTTAACCAAGCGTATTTGGTTAAATTGGGGGTTTATAAAAAAAATACACGGGTTTGTTTCGGGAATTATAGAAGGCCTAAAAAGCATTCAAAAAGTAGATAATAAGATTCTATTCTGGACCTATAGTTTTGCCATTTGGATATGCTATGTAGGAACGATCGTTGTTGGATTCCATATTGTCGAAGGACTGGGTGATCTCGGGATAGGCCAAGCGTTTTACGTGAGTGTTGCCGCCGCACTAGGCTTTGTTGTTCCCGTTCCAGGTGGGCTTGGAGCTTACCATTATTTAGTATCTAAAGCGCTTGTGGTCTTAGGCTATACGCCGGAGCTGGGAACTGCATTTGCGACCATTATTCATAGCGGACAAAGTTTAATGTTCGTCATCACCGGTGCTATAGGTATGGTTATTCTGTATTTTGCACGAAAGACATAAGTTATCATGGCCAAAAGCAAAAGCATATTTGTCTGCACCAGTTGTGGTACCGAACATTCGAAATGGATGGGGCAATGTCAAGGTTGCAAGGAGTGGAACACACTCGTAGAGGAAGTACATACAAAGTCAAAGCCTGACCCTAGGGCTTGGAGCGGCGAAATTGGTGCTTCAAAACCCATGAAAATAGAGGAAGTACAACATACCTCGGTTCAACGTTATCCGATAAGAGATGAGGAGTTTTCTCGTGTTTTAGGTGGTGGGATTGTTCCCGGTTCGGTCATTCTATTGGGAGGTGAACCAGGGATTGGGAAAAGCACTTTATTGCTACAAATGGCCCTTCAATTTAGCGGTACCGTCGCTTACATATCTGGGGAAGAGAGTCCATCACAGATTAAACTTCGAGGTGAACGTATAGGTAAGGCGGAGAGTGAGCTTTATCTACTCAGTGAAACGAAAACAGAAGCTATTTTCAATCATCTGAAAACCATGCGCCCGCATTTGGTGATTGTCGATTCCATTCAAACCTTACACGTACCTCATGTGGAGAGTACTCCGGGATCTGTTGCGCAGATTAGAGAAAGTGCTGCTCGCTTTATCAGCTATGCCAAAGAAACTGGAACTCCAGTACTTCTGATTGGACACATTAATAAAGAGGGGAGCATCGCCGGGCCTAAAATTTTAGAGCACATGGTGGATGTTGTCTTACAATTTGAAGGTGATCCAAATCTGCTCTACAGGATTCTTAGGGCACATAAAAACAGGTTTGGCTCTACACATGAAATTGGTTTATATACGATGGAGCAAGCGGGCTTGCAGGGAGTTGCAAATCCTAGCGATCTGTTGCTGACCAAACAGCACGACGGGCTCAGTGGGAATGCGGTTGCCGTACTCCTTGAAGGAGTACGCCCTATGTTGCTCGAAATACAAGCATTGTGTTCTACCGCAGTCTATGGAACTCCGCAACGATCTACTACAGGTTTCGACACGCGCAGACTAAACATGCTACTGGCGGTACTAGAGAAACGGTGTGGCTTTAGACTGGGCCAAAAAGACGTCTTTTTAAACATCACTGGAGGACTTCGCGTAGATGATCCTGCATTAGATTTAGCTGTGATAGCTGCCATCCTGAGTTCTAACCAAGATGACGCTATTGGCGGCAAGGTCTGTTTTGCAGGTGAAGTGGGGCTAACAGGTGAGATCCGTCCAGTCACTAAAATTGACCAACGTATTCGTGAAGCAGAAAAACTTGGGTTTGAGCGCATTTATATTAGCGGTCACCACCAAATAGAAAAATCCCACTACGGCATTGCCATAGTGGGACTTAAAAGGATAGAAGAACTGGTACAATCCCAATTCTAAGTAATGGCTTTATTTATCGCCTTCCAGCAGATTCGCTAACTCCGTTAAATCTGGAGTTAGTATTATCTCTGTTCTTCGATTAATTGCTTTGTTTTCTTGGGAACTGTTTTCTACCAGAGGTACATATTCTCCCCTACCAGCAGCAGTAATACGCTCGGGATTCATTCCCGCATTCTTAGTTAGAATTTTAACAACATTCGTTGCACGCAGAACACTGAGATCCCAATTGTCTTTTACTTGACTTTGTCCTCTATAGGCATCATTGTCAGTATGACCCTCCACCAACACCGTGATATCTGCATTTTCTGCCAATACCTTTGCTAGGTTCTCAAGTGCTACTTGTCCGTTAGCGGCAACATTCCACGATCCGGGAGCAAATAACAAGCTATTCTCCAAACTAACATAGACCTTACCGTCTCTCATGTTTACCGTGAGGCCATTGCCGTTAAATCCAAGCAGGGCATCTGATACTTTTTGACGAACATAGGCAACAGTACTGTCTTTACGGTGTATAACACCCTCAAGCTCGTTCACCCTGCGCTGGCCTCTTTCCAACAGACGGCGCTCTGTGTTCAAACTATCTTCCTTCGCTTGGAGTCTAGATTGCATTGTATTCAACTGGTCCATCAACGTCTTATTCTCTCGAGCGCTGGCTGTGATTAACGTCGTGTTATTATCCAGGAGGTAATCGTATTGTTTGGAAAGACGATCATACTTTGTGGTTAACGCTCTCAATTCATCGAATTTGCTGGTTGTGTCCTCCTGAAGGATGGACATATCCCTGCGAGCAGCTGTTAACGTACGTTGTAGCTCCGTGTTTTCTGAATCACGTACCTCGTTTTTTTGTCGTAGCTGGTCAGCCTCGTTCGCTAAAATGTCGTATTTCTCTTGAAGGGTTTTATGCACCTTCGTACTTATACAAGAAGTGCTTAAAAGTCCCAGAACAGCAAATAATAAGAGTTTTTTCATGGGTTTTATCTCAATTCAATAGCTACTGTACCTACCACGTAACTATTGGTAATTACAGCTGCTGTATATATTCCTGGCGCTAGCTGAACTGGTGCGTCTGTAGCACGGTTAGCTGCAATACAAATCTCTTGAGCATCACCAGTAAAGGTGATTTTAGCTGATCCGTTAAAACCGCTTTGTTCGCCTCCAACAACTGCTTTGTTAGATTCTGGAGCATCCACTGGTTTACCGTTGGGCGCAAATAATTTTACGTAAAGCACACGTTCACCCTGGTCCGCAATTCTATTTTTAGCCAGAGTCACACAAACGTTAATTCGATCTGTACGTTTCGCTTTTTTCGTAGAACGCTCTTTACCGCTTCCGGTAATTCGCACAGGCGACAGTGTTGAAGAAGCGATAACCAATTGCTTGCCTTTAGCGACGGTCGTGGAAAGAGATGTGTTTTTACCCTTCAGATTTTGATTTGCTGCAATGGCAATATTAAGACTGTCTGCAACCATTTGCTCACGGACTTTCAAAATAGCATACGCCGTATTTGTACTGTCCATTCTCGAGACCAGAGAAGCGTTCTCCTTCTTCATTCCGCTCAATCGGTAACGGTAATTTGTGAGTTGTTTTTTGTTTTGAACATTGACAGAATTGATGCTATCAATCACCATGCTCAAACGCGTGGTTTCATATTGAATGAACGCATTTAAGCTGTCATTTTCTCCAACCTGAGACAACAAATCCTCTTTCATTATGGTCAATTCCATAGCCAAAGATTGCTTTTCAAGATCAAGTTTATGGTTCTCTTCACTGCGTAAATACAGCATTACACCTAAAGCGATCACAGCAACAGCCATAGCACCTACTATCACACTAAATCTTCCTTTGTTTCCTTCTGAACTCATCTACAGTTGTTTATTATCTTAATATATAACGAAGCTACCTCAAACCCAATGAACTATGATTTCAAATCAATTAAGTTTTTTAACAAGTTCTTGGTTTCCATCACGCTGCTTTATTTGCAGGCACTTGCTTCATGTTGATGAGCAAAGTATATGCCAAGTTTGTTTACAAAGCCTTCCACGTGCCCATACCGCTGAATTAACGAAGCTTTATATCTTAGGAGCTCTCATTGACGCTGATTTTGTTTCCGCACTCATTTTCACCGATCCCGTTAACACCATTTGTTATGGACTCAAGTATGGCGATCATCCTCGGCTTGGAGGAACCATGGGGCATCATGTTTTAGGTCCCTTTTTAGTCAAGCATTTAAAGAGCACGCATAGAACAACCTCAACCATCGTGCTCATACCTATGCCCATATCTAAAAGACGTCGTTTTCAGCGCGGATACAATCAATGTCATTCTATTTCAAAAGGCTGTCAAAAAGCTCTCGCAAAGGCAGAAATTCATGGCGTTGTACTTCCTCTTTTAAAGAAAGAGATACACCGCAAGAGTCAGGTTAATTTTAGCGCTATAGACCGATGGTCAAACATCTCAAATTCTTTACGGGTCCGCAAAAAAAAACAGCGCATCCCGAAGGATGCGCTGTTGGTTGTGATTGACGACACGGTAACTACTGGGTCATCATTATTTCACGCTGGAGAGACATTGCGGAAAAACTATCCGGAGAACGCGCTTGTTCTAGCGTCTCTAGCTGTTGAAATTTAGTGTTTTATGATTATTGGCTTTTGAACCATTCCACGATCAGATTTGATTTCTATCAAATAGGCACCAGCAGCTTGATCGCTCAAATCATAGGTTTTGTGGAATACTCCTGAAGTTACAACCAGGTCATCGTTAACTATTTCCTGGCCCAAGTAGTTTAAAACGCGAATCTTCATGAGGTCTACGCCATCTACTATTCCGTCTACAGTAATTAAACCAGTGGTTGGATTAGGATACATTAATAATGAGCTTAAGCCCATTTGCTCGTTAAGACCTATACCGTTTAACATTACGGTAATATTGCGCGTTGTTGTGTCGCAATCTCCGTAAAGTGTCAATGTTGCTGAATATGAGCCGTTTGCCGCATATACATGTGTTTCAGAGGACCCTGTGCCTGTCGAATTACTACCGTCTCCAAAATTAATGGTGTAGCTATTGTAACCTGAGGCTCCTGACCAGTCAAAGCTGACCGTACCCGTGGTTGCGTTGACACTGTCTACATTATAGTTTGTCGTCCCTACCGTTATAGCAGTACATGAATCTGTATTAAAAGCAAACCCACGGATCATCGAAGTATCACCCGGTGCACATACTTCCCATACGCTAAAGTTGTAAAATGTTGCAGGCGCTAATCCGGTTAACGACGTGATTGCAGATGTGGAAGACCCCGTCATTGCATTGGTTGAGCCTGATGCTGTATAGGTATACATAAAAGACCCCGTTCCACCTGTCCATGAAATATCAGCAAAACTTGGCCCTACGTTTGCTAGAGTTACGTTGGAAGGCATAGGGCAGGAAACTGGTACACAGTTGGCCATTAATGTGTCTACATAACCTACAGCGAAGTTGGGTGAAGCCACAGATACATTTTGTAAACCACTTGCGTCCGTCAATGAGTAATACACTTCCGTAGGATAGCTGCCCGCTTGGCTATTGTTTACCGTGATTTCGGTTCCGCTACATACCTGGAAATCAACAATAGAACTATCTCCTGTTAAGAAGGTGAATGCTTGACCGAAAACACCATTATAATAAACGGAAACCTCAGCGCCATTCCATCCGTCACCATAAGTATCATACATACTCATCGTATAGGTACAAAGATCCGTCGTATCACATAGGTTTGTACAAAACGAAATTGGCCCTAATGTGTCTGATGTACCATTAGCGCCACAATAAGCGATCATAAATACATCGTAACATGTTGCTGACGATAAGCCCGAAATACTGAAGTTATTTGATGTCGTTGAATCCATAAAGGACACTACACCTGACCCCGTTGCTTGAATAAACCCTTGGGGTCCCCACTCATATACATAATTACCTGATCCTCCGTTTTGATCGAAACCAAAGCTCGCTGTGTTTTTACCAGCGGTGTAGGTTAGGTTGCTTGGAGTTGGACAGGAGGCATTACAATTGGCAGCAAAAGTTGCCATTACTGTCCCCGTTGTTGTCGTAGTCGAGTTTGAATAGCTAGTGATCGTCGATCCGTTAGAAATCACATTCAAACCTATCTCGCTGGCATAACTACCTGGATCACTCACCTCAATGGTAAAGTTTTGTCCAGTACATACGTTAATCGTTTCTGTATAGCTTTGACCAGTTGTAAACCCTGCGCCCAATGTAAACTCTACACCTCCAGATGAATTAATTACCTGGACCTCAGCACCATTCCATCCATCACCGTAAGAATCTGTAAGTTCAATACTGAACGTACACATATTGGAGAGCACACATGCAAGTGTTTTGAAAGTAACAGGGCCAAAGGCAGGCGAAACAGAACTGTCTGCACACATCTGATAAACGTATGCATCATAAGAGGTGTTTGTGTCTAATCCCGTGATCCACATAGGAGAACCGGTAGCCGTTGTTAGCGTACCCGTGCTCTGCTGAAAATTCGGTACAAAACCTACTGGACCATATTCCAAATAGGAAGCTATTCCATTTGTAGCATATGATATTTGGGCAGAATCTACCAATACAGCACCTACGCTTAATGCACTTGCTGGCAAACATTGTGGCGCATCACTGATGGTTATATCATCAATATAAACAGCTGTGTAAGTGTTTGAGTTAGTTGTTGCGATAGCGATGTGTTTGTGCTGCATGTTATACCCTGTACTTGCATCAAAGTATCTGGTATATGCGGTCCAGTTTCCGCCGTTAGGAACGCTTATGGTATCCATTGCTGTAAAACTCGCGAAATTTGATGGGCTACTCACGGTACCTATTACCACATCTACCCCAGCTGAAAAACCCGTAGAGGCCAAATGGATTTCCATCTGCTTAGTACCACTGTCTAAGCCAATGATAGAGGGACTCACTAGGGCCTCTTGGCTTGCGTCAAACGAGTTGTACAAATAGTAGTACTTAGACCCGTAATACGGGCTAATACTCCACGTGGTGTTTGTAATATACCCATATCCCGAGGCGCCAGACTCTTCTGTATAATACCAGCAGGACGGAGCGTTTGGACTCAAGTATGAACCAGTAGAATCATTCTCGAAACTTTCGTAAATAGGAGTACTGACTGAAGAACAGATCGTTTTGATGTAAAAAGGTCCGACAACAGTGCTGTATCCGTTAGTATCTGCCGTACAATCTGTTTTTATCAAAAATTCATAGGCGGTATTAGGGCTTAACATTCCAATCAATGCGAATGTATCATTCACCACAACAGTGGTACCTAGACCTGCTACAAAACCTGCAGCGCCATATTCAATAGAAAACGTGGTATCAAGAGATGACCACGAAATCAAGGCAGTAGTATCTGAAGCAGTAATCGCAGAGAAAACTGGTGCAGGACAAACCGGTGGGGCTGTTACCGTGACAGTATAATCATGTACCTCGCCATATGTAAGGCTCGAACAGCTTTCAGATGAAGAAATAGCAGCTGAGTAATTAGAGCGTATTCTCATTCTGTAAGAACCCAATGAAACTGAGGATGGAATAGCTAGAGAACCAACGTTTCCGTTCCAAGCATTTGTGCTAGATGCCCATAGAAATTCGTTGGCATCGTCAAAATCTCCATCGTTATTGAAATCTCCCCAAATCGCAAAGTATTGCGTACTGTAATTTGACGTAAACGAAACAGACGTAGGTGCGGTTTGCTGAATGAATATGGTATCCGATGTAGACACGTAATAATTTCCAGAGGTACAACCTGTGTTGGTGTCTTGAAAATTACCGATGAAAACGGAGTTTATATCATCACCAACAGTACAGCCAGTGGTGTACACTGGCGAACAATAGGTTTGAGCTTGAGCGCTATATCCAACAATGAACAGTAGTAGTGGTAGAAGTTTCTTCATCTCTATTTTTCAAAGATTATAATGACAGAAAGATAGTCTCTTTTAGTAATTTATTTTAATAAATAATCATGATCCCGTTGGTATGTTGAAATATTGATCTGATTATTTCGTTTCAAAGTGTCTTAATACCTTCTAATTGCTGAGATTTGAATGATGCTTAGACTATTAAAGTATGTTGCACTTGGTTTTTGTTCCGCTTGTGCAGTCCAGAATGCGCCGCAAGGAGGACCAAAAGATGAAACTCCGCCCGTTATACGAGAGATTTCACCTGTTATTGGGGCTTTAAACTATACTGGGTCAACCGCCACAGTGGTATTTGACGAATATATTCAAGCACAAAAACTACGAGGTGTTTTAGTCAGTAGTCCTCCATTAACGGGTTTAGAATTTGAGTTAAAAGGCAAACGATTGAGTTTTACTTGGGACGAAAATCAAATGACAGACTCTACCACCTATCGCATTAGCTTGGGGGACGAGGTAGGGGATCTAAACGAAAACAACCGCATTAAAAATCTGCAATTTGTTTGGAGCACAGGACCTATAATTGACAGTTTACAGTACCATGGTTCATTAAACAAAAAAGGAGAAGGCGCATTTGATGCATTGAGCGTTTGGTTAGTTCCTTCTGGAATTGACTCTGTTTCTAAGGCTGTTTTTAGCACAACTCCCAGAAAAGACGGTTCGTTTTCATTTTATTATATGCCATCAGACACCTTTGACCTTTTAGTTTTTGAAGATTTAAATTTTAATAAGACATGGGACGTTGACATGGAGCCATTTGGATTTCAAAAAAATATCTTCTCTCTACCTGATTCTTTTCACACGATCATAGACTATTCTGCCCTAGACTTTGAAATACCTATTTTAGATTCTATCGTCCAAGATTCTATCGCCTATTATATTGATACGGCTTCAGAAGAGTCTCTTGGAACGATTTCGTTCCGTATTGGTCCCCATGAGAAAATGCTTCACCTTTGGTGTACACACAGTTCTAATCATCAGTATTTAATGACCAGTAGTGCGCATTCTGACACATTATTGTCAGAGCCCATTATACTTCCACCTGGTGATTATACCATTTCAGGCTATCAAGACTTAAATGAAAACCACGTATGGGATGGACCATCATGGGAGGATGGAACTGAAGGCGAACCCATTCTTGAATCTCAAGTTTTTGACTTAAAAGCTAATTGGGATATAGAACAGCCCATTGTCCTGCCCCTAAAAACTGAGGAAGATGAAAGCTAAAGTCATTATTCTTCTATTGCTCTGTCATTATCTTTCATCAGGACAAGGCAGCTACATATCTCGACTCTGGAACACGAAGAGTTACGATCAAATCATAGCGTTTGCATCGAGTGGATCGACATTAAGCGCAAAAGACAATATGACCATAGGGAGGGCGTTTATGTCTGTACAGCCATTGGAAGCGCAACAAGCGCTGCAACATTACGACTTGGCCATTGCCAAGCGCATGAATAGTGAAGACCTTTATTTCTTCAGGGCAGAGTCTAACTATGAATTGGGCAGATTAAATGCTGCATTAATTGATCTAGATAAATGTCTTGAGTATAGAAAAGACCATCAAAAATATCTTTTATTTAGAGCCTCTATTCAATATGAAATGGGCGCTATAGATGCCGCCTACAAAACCTATTTTACCCTCTGTGAGCTTTATGATAAGCAAACTCCTTTCTTCATGCTTGTAGTCATTAACCTGGAGCGAGAAATGTACAACAAGGCGCGACAACAGATAGAAGATAATATGCTGAGGTTTGAGAAAGGTCTGGACTTTTGGCGCCTTACTGCAGAACAGCAAGTAAGCTTGGAATGGCATGTTTTTAAAGACTATTCCTTAGCGCTTAAGGCCCAAGAATTACTACTCAACGTTAAACCTGATAACGTGTCTTATCTTATCAACAGACTCTCATTATATCGCTTGCAGGGTTTAGATAGCTTGGGACAATGGGCAGAAAATGACTTACAGTCGAGATACAACATGAACAAGCTTCCAATTGATCTCTACAAAAAGGGGCGTATTAAGGTAGGAGAATATTCACGCCTTAATGGCACCGTGGAGGACTACCGGACTTTTAGACCTCATCTATTTGAAAACACCAAATACAGCCGGTTTTACATCAGTGCATCCGGAGCCATTTTAGGGAAACATTGGGCAGGGCTAATTCAAGATGCTCAAGACAGTACGATCCTGTTGTGGGACTTTCACCGCGGAGATGCTCGTTTCAGAGCAGTTGCCTTGGACACCAGTTATATTGGCTTTACACAGCTACTAGAAACGCCTGACAGCAACCTCACTTACTTTGTGGAGGCAACAATACTAAACGACTCTACAGAATTTATTTATCCGGCAGGAACTTCGTCCGACTCCATACTCCGTAGCAACGAGGTGCCCTTCAAAGAACATCCTGAGAAAAAGGATTCGATTGCACCTTTTTTACAGGTAAAACGGGATACTATTTAGTATCAAGGAGTATTTGTATATCAAGGATCAATTGTTCCATTTGAACATCATCCGTACCATCATAAAAGCCTCTGATGCGCTTCTTCTCATCAATTAAAATGACGTTTTCGGTATGAATAAAGTCATGCTCATCAAAGCTGGCGCCTTGCTCCATTACTGCGAAATACTGTCTTCTTGCTAGTCGATAGAGTTCTTCTTTCTCACCTGTAAGCAAGTGCCACTTGCCTTTTACCGCACCTATTTTATCACCATAAGCTTGCATTACTTCGACACTATCCACCTCTGGCATAACCGTGTGGCTCACCAAGTTCAACTTAGGCTGGTCCATATAAGCGGCTTGAATTTTTTGGAAATTTTTCCCCATTTCAATACAAATAGTAGGACATGTGGTGAAGAAGAAATCGGCCACATAAATTTTCCCAGAAAGCATGGAGCTATCTGCCGGCTGACCCCATTGATCAGTAAGTGAGAAGTCGCTTACCCGGTGACCTCTGCCTATGCGCTCGAGATCGTCATCAACTACAGCGGGATTCATATCTGAGGGGTTGTATATGGGAAGCCGAGCTGGGCGCTTTAAAATCTGAAACGAAGCAGTAGAGCCCACAACGAAGACCAACAGCACTGCTAAAATTTTTAGCCACTCTGTTGTTTTGAGTTTTATCTTTATCATATCATTCAAAATTACTGCATCTTATGACCAATCGCCCCACGTTTTACCATGCTTTTTTTCTTCTGCTTTTCTCTGGTATGATATATTCATGCGGGCATCAAGATGATACTGAGATTATTCTAGAAACTACCGAGGTTTCGCAGGTTTCAAGCGAGGTTCAGGGCCTATTGGCTAAGAATACTTGCCTGGGGTGTCATCGCATAGACAAGAAATTAATAGGCCCCTCCTATTTGGAAATAGCGCAACGGAAATATACCAAAGAGGAGCTGATCACCCTGATCAAAGAACCTCAACCAAAAAACTGGCCCGATTATCCACCTATGGCTCCAATGCAGTGGGTGAATGGCGAGGAATTGGCTACTATTGCAGACTGGATTGCTTCATTAGAAGTGAACGAATAAAACTGGCCTCAATTGGAATCAAAAAACCTTCTTTCTGTACATAAAATCAGTAAATCTTTCGGGATTAAAACCTTGTACAAAGACATCACCTTCGGTATTCACGAAGGCGAGAAAATTGCGATAATCGCAAAAAATGGTGCGGGTAAAACAACCCTCATGCGTACCCTCATAGACCCGAGTAATGCAGATACCGGAGATGTGGTTTTTAGAAATGGTATTAAGATTCGTTACTTATCACAACAGCCCGCCTATGCAGACGGCTTAACGGTAAGGGAAGTCCTTTATCAGAGTGACCACCCAGGCTTAGATGCGCTAAGAGCCTATGAAGAGGTGCTTATAGGTGAAGGTGATACTGATGCTATGCAAGCTGCTTTAGACCGAGTAGAGATAACCGGTGGCTGGACCATCGAAGGTCGCATTCAGGAAATGCACAGTAGAATGAATCTTCCAGACATGGAGCGTAAAGTAGATCGTTTTTCTGGAGGTGAAATCAAAAGACTCGCTCTGGCACAACTCTTTATTGAAGAGCCAGATCTCATTTTAATGGATGAGCCCACCAACCACTTAGATTTAGATATTATTGAGTGGCTAGAGGAATATTTGATCAATTACAAGGGAGCGCTATTGATGATTACTCACGATCGATATTTCTTAGAACGCGTCTGTGGAACAATGTTCGAATTAGAAAACCTTCAGTTTTATAAGTACGAAGGCAACTACAGCTACTACCTAGAGCAAAAAGAGCTCCGTGAAGCTAATGAAGCGGCTCACCTGCATAAAGCAAAGCAGCTGTTTAAAAAGGAGTTGGACTGGATGCGCAAATCGCCTAGCGCTCGAACCGGCAAGTCTAAAGACCGCATAGATCGATTCAAAGATGTCAAAAAAGTCGCCAACCAGCGCATTGATGATACAGAAGTCACACTTGCGCTGAATTCTCAACGATTGGGAGGGAAGATATTAGAGCTCCATAAAGTCGCTAAAAGTTATCCAGACAAACTACTGATTGAACAATTTAGTTACGTTTTTAAGAAAGGTGAGCGCGTAGGAATTGTAGGGCCTAACGGATGTGGTAAGTCTACATTGTTAAAACTCATCATGGAGCTAGAGACTCCTGATACGGGCAAGATAATCACAGGTGAAACCGTTGTTTTCGGGCATTATACCCAAGACGGAATGATAGACAAGAATGACCTCAAGGTGATTGAGGTGGTTCAGGAAATTGGAGAATATATCACTTTAAATAAGGGGCAGAAACTAACCGCTTCTCAGCTATGTGAGCGCTTTCTCTTCGATGGACATCAACAATATAGCTATGTGAGCACCTTAAGTGGTGGAGAAAAAAGAAGGTTGTTTTTGTTGACCATTTTGATGAAAAACCCCAATTTTCTCATATTAGATGAGCCCACAAATGATTTAGACATACTCACGCTTCAAGCCTTAGAAGAATTTTTAGAGGAATTTCAAGGTTGTCTACTCGTCGTTAGTCACGACAGGTATTTTCTAGACAAACTTTGTGACCACCTGTTCATCTTTGAGGGTGGTGGACGCATAAAGGACTTTAATGGTAGGTACTACGAATGGCGCGAGGATCAAAAAAGAGTGGATGCTATCAAAACTCCAAAAGGCAAAACTGTAGATTCTCCTAAAGAGAAAAAAACACCGAAAAAAAATAAGCTGAGTTTCTCTGAAAAACGAGAATGGGAGGATCTTCCTATTCAAATCACCGCCTTAGAAGACAGGCGCGAAGAGCTGAACGAAATTTTTGAGAGTAATAAGCAGGATCCTGATCAATTGGTTAAGGCCTCCGAAGAGATTGAACGAATCATCACAGAACTAGACCAGAAGGAAATGAGATGGTTAGAACTGAGTGAGTTCGAGAGCGAATAGTTATTTTTAATACCCTAATTCAAGTACGACAGCTATTTTGACTGAAAACAAAGCCATACTCCAACTCCGTGATATCACGCGCGATTTCAAGCTAGGTGCTCAAACTGTACATGTACTTAAAGGGATAGACCTTGACATTGAAAAGAATCAATATCTTGCTTTAATGGGTCCCTCAGGTTCAGGAAAGTCAACCTTGATGAATTTGCTGGGCTGTTTAGATACTCCGACTCTTGGATCTTATAAACTTAATGGCACTGATGTCAGCTCGCTGAACGACAACCAACTTGCAGAAATTCGCAATAAGGAAATAGGATTTGTCTTTCAAACATTTAACCTTCTACCACGATCAACAGCCCTAGAAAATGTGGCGCTTCCACTTGTATATGCAGGTATGGGGAAACAAGAACGGTTAGAGCGTGCATCTGAAGTACTGGCCCAAGTAGGGCTTGCTGACCGCATGGATCATAGGCCTAATCAACTTTCAGGTGGACAGCGTCAACGCGTTGCAATCGCAAGGGCCTTAGTCAATAGGCCCGCATTAATCCTAGCGGATGAACCTACGGGGAACTTAGACTCTAAAACTTCGCTTGAGATCATGAAGCTCTTTGACGACATCCAAGCTGCTGGTAATACGGTTATCCTAGTTACCCACGAAGAAGATATTGCCCAGTATGCGAAGCGTATCATTCGTTTGGTGGATGGAAACATAGACTCTGATATTACGAAATAAACAACCTCTTATGACCTCAATTAGATGGAGTCTTCTCGCGGTTCTCATTACTTTTAGCGCTGTAGGACAAAACGTACTTACCCTTGAAGATGCCGTCTTAAGAGCTCGCTCAACTTACAATCCTGAAGATTTACCTATGATGAAGTGGGTGCCTGGACAGGATGCCTATTCCTATCTCAAAGATGGCTACCAGACTTTAGCCATTGAACAGGTTGATGGATTGGGGTTGTACCCAGCGATCAGCACATCAGACATCAATGAAGCTTTAGCAGTACATAAAACGAAAGTTGGCGGTGCATACGTTCTAAATTGGTTAGATTCAGAAACACTCTACTTCCAAAGCGGTGGAAAATTGTTTACCTATGAATTGGACGGAACATTAGCACTTCATCAGGAATTGGCAGAAGGTGCTTCAAATATCACGATTGCACCTAATTCACTGAATGCCGCTTATACCGTGGACAACAATGTCGTTGTAAGCTGGAAGGATGGTACTGTTAATGAACAAGTAACAACATTCGAAGACCGCAATATTGTTTCTGGGCAAGCTATAGCCCGTAGTGAGTTTGGTATCACTAACGGTCTGTTTTGGAGTCCTGATGGCGCTGCCATAGCATTCTATCAAAAAGACGAAAGTTTAGTCGCAAACTATCCGCTTCTAGAGCTTACAACCACACCTGGTTCACTTCGGGAAATCAAATACCCGATGGCTGGGCTGTCTTCAGAATATGCGCGAGTGGGTGTTTTCCACAGGGGCATGACATCGCCGGTATACTTAGACACGGATGGCGTAGAAACTGACCAATACCTTACCAACCTGAGCTGGTCTCTTGATGGTACTATAATTACACTGGCTATTATTAACAGAGCACAAAACCACGTAGATCTGGTTGCCTTCAATGCGCAAACCGGAGCTAAGATCGGAGTGCTTTTTAGCGAAGATGATGAGCAATGGGCAGAGCCTGAGTTCCCTGCATATTGGGTATCCGACGACCAATTTATTTGGATGAGTGAGCGTGATGGGTTTATGAACCTCTATCTCTATCACAGCAGCGGAAGACTCATTCGCCAGTTGACTAAAAACCAATTTGTAGCTACCGGAATAACCGGACGTACCGTAAAGGGGGATATTCTATTCACCGCTACCGGTGCTGATCCTCGTGAAAATCATTTATTTAGTGTTGACCTGCGTGGACGGCAAAAACAATTGACAACAGAGGCTGGCTACCATAGAACAACAGTTCAAGAAAATGGGCGTTGGTTTGTAGACAGCTACCAGAACGTCAATACCCCCCGAGTGATTCAACTGTCTTCTTATAGAGGTCAAACTCAACAAGCCTTGCTAGAGGCTTCTAATCCTTGGAAGGAGTCCAATATTTCCGCTCCTGAGTTAGGGTCGATCACTGGTCCCGATGGTTCTAAACTGTATACCAGAATGTATAAGCCATTTGACTTTGATCCTACTAAGAAATATCCCGTATTGGTTTATGTCTATGGTGGCCCACATGCTCAAATGGTCACAAACAGCTGGAATGGCGGAGGACCGTTATGGATGAATGAATTTGCGAATAGAGGCTACATAGTCTTCACCTTAGACAATCGCGGATCTGCACACCGAGGTACTGATTTTGAGCAGCAAATTCACCGCCAACTAGGTACATTAGAAATGGAAGATCAACTCGCAGGAATAGCTTATCTCAAATCACTTGCCTACGTTGACGGAGAAAACATGGCAGTACATGGCTGGAGCTATGGCGGATTCATGACTACATCATTGATGTTGCGTGAGCCTGGAACTTTTAAAGCCGGCGTTGCAGGAGGCCCAGTTACCGATTGGAAATACTACGAGGCCATGTACGGAGAACGTTACATGGACAGACCGGAGGAAAACCCAGAAGGTTATGCCTTAAGCCGCTTGCACAATCATGCGGACAGACTCATAGGCGATTTATTGCTCATTCATGGTACCGTAGATGACGTAGTGGTGATGCAGCACAACCTAAGCTTAGTACAAGAATTTATAAGTAAGGGAATTCAGATGGACTTCTTTCCTTATCCCATGCATCCACACAACGTACGTGGTAAGGACCGCTTGCATTTGATGACTAAGGTGCTCAACTATGTTGAGGACGCATTACAGGAGTAAGCGTGAATTGCACCATAAAATAAAACCCGCGTTCCTAGCAGAAACGCGGGTTTTGATATTTATCTAAAATCGTAATACTACTTACGTTTCTTACGCTTCTTCTTTGTCTTTCCTTTAACTACGGTCATTTCATCTATCAAGTGAGAAGCACCTGCGTACTTATCTATAATGAAAAGTGTGTAGCGAATATCCACGGAGATCGTACGCTGTAATTGATCCTCAAAGAAAATATCACCTGACATCGCTTCCCAATTACCATCAAAGGCTGTACCGATCAGATGACCATCTCCGTTAATCACTGGAGAACCAGAATTACCACCAGTAATATCATTATTAGAGATGAAGTTTACCACTAAATCTCCATTTTCGTCTGCATACTGACCATAGTCCTTAGCGGTGTACAATTCCTTCAACTTAGCAGGAACCACAAATTCATCATTCGAAGGATCTTCTTTTTGCATCACGCCCTCAATGGTTGTGACGTAGTCATAATGAACAGCATCTTGCGGATCATAAGCGCCAACAACACCCCATGACATACGTAGCGTAGAGTTCGCATCAGGTGCAAATGTTTTCTCAGGCATCGCCTTGCGTAAACCATCTGTAAACAAACGATAACCTTTATCCATTTTCTCGCTTACCTCAGCATTGCCACTTTGCGCACCAAAATATGCCGCAAGGAAACTGCTTGATACTCTACCTCCAGCATCCGCTGCGAGAACATCTGCGTCCATGTCAACCAACCAGGCTTCTAGTGCCTCTTGAGATGCGTAGATAGAGTTGTCATAAACATCTGTTACCAAAATACTCACGTCTCCGCCCATACTATCGCGAACCTCAGTAAAAATACTTGGCTGCTGATCCACTGTCGTGTTTTTCATCCACATGCTCCAAAGTGCCTGTGCGAGGTTGCGATCAACCTCTGCTTGATATTCAGCAAAGTGATTTTCAGCATAGGCAATCACGTCAGCTTTATCTCCTTCTAAATCTTCTGAACTAGATAATGCGCCTAACATTCGTGCTAAACGAAAAGCATATAAAGGCATAGATGCGCCACGAATACCCGCTTCCATAAGGTAAACACCATTTTTTACTGTGGCGTCTGTTGAAGCATAGGCCTCATTCAATAGGTCTAACGCATTTGCATAATCCGAACGACTAGCATCCGCATTTGCCCACTCAAGATAGCGGGCTTCAATAGCCTCTTTCTTCGCTTTAACCCTGTTTTTCTTTAGCTGCTCTGTTTGACCAATAAAGTATTTCCAATAATTGGCTGTTGATGCATAATTAGAGGCCAAAGCAATACGAACTGCATCATCTGCATCCATAGCCTCTTTCATAATCGCTAGTTTCTGAGCGCGAATCTCAACAACACTGGGGTTATATAAACTGATTGCTTGATCTATACCTGTTGAAGTCAAGAACCTGTCTGTAGACCCTGGAAAGCCAAAGACCATAGAGAAGTCTCCTTCTTTAACACCATTCAAGCTCACTGGCAGGTGATGTTTAGGTGTTAACGGCACATTGTCTTCACTGATTTCTGACGGATTACCATCAGCATCAGAATAGATACGGAACATAGAAAAGTCTCCCGTGTGACGTGGCCACATCCAGTTGTCTGTATCACCACCGTATTTTCCAACACTACTAGGCGGTGCTCCTACCAGGCGAACGTCCTTGTAGGTGTTAAATACAAATAAATAATATTCATTATTGTGAAAAAAGCTGCGGACGTAGGCATTCTGTACCGTGCCCTCTGTGGCTTCTTTTGCTAATGCGTTCCCAATTTCTTTTGCTTTAGCGGCACGTTGCGACTCCGTCATGTCATCCGTAAGCTCAGACATAACTTTATCCGTTACATCTTCCATACGCACTAGAATAGCTGCGGTAAGGCCAGGATTAGTACGTTCCTCTTCACGAGTCATCGCCCAGAAGCCATCTGTTAAATAGTCATTTTCTACAGTAGAGTGTGTTCTGATAGCGTCATAACCACAATGGTGGTTCGTCATCATCAATCCCTGGTTTGAGATCAATTCACCCGTACAAAATCCTCCAAGAGATACAATAGCATCCTTCACAGAGGCATTGTTGATGTCATACAATTCTGCCGCAGTAAGATTTAATCCGTTTGCCTGCATTTCCGCGTGGTTCAAACGCTTTACTAACATAGGTAACCACATCCCTTCGTGGGCTTTTGTGATTACACTACTGAATACAAGGGCGAGGGTTAACAAGCCAGCTGTAATTTTTCTCATGCTTTTTAGTTTCGGTTATCAAGAAAAAAGGCCCTGCTTTTCCAAGCAGGGCCCTCAAATATAAGGTTTTCGATGCGTCAATTCCACCTAAAATGGTCAAAACAACATTGGAAATATCGTTTTACAGACCTAAAGCTTTCATTGGGTTACCTCCCATTAAAAATTCTTCAGGATTCTCTAAGGCTTCTTTCATCGCAACTAAAGTACCAACACTTTCACGTCCATCAATCACGCGGTGATCATAGCTTAGGGCAACATACATCATGGGGCGAATTACTACCTCACCATTCTCAGCAATAGGACGCTGGATGATGTTATGCATTCCTAGAATTGCACTTTGAGGTGGGTTAATAATAGGCGTGGATAGCATAGAGCCAAAAACTCCACCATTTGTTATGGTGAATGTTCCACCTGTCATCTCATCCAAGGTGATTTTACCATCCCGTACTTTTGCAGCTAGTCGGCCAATTTCCTTTTCAACTCCTGCAAAATCCATCGTCTCTGCATTACGCAGAACGGGAACCATCAAGCCTTTAGGGCCGCTAACAGCTATACTGATGTCTACAAAATCATAGCTGATTAATTCATTACCGTCTATCATGCTGTTTGTAGCAGGATACATTTGCAATGCGCGCGTTGTAGCTAGAGTAAAGAAGCTCATAAAACCGAGCTTCACACCGTGCTTCTTAAAAAACTGATCTTTGTATTTATTACGAACATCAAAAATAGGCTTCATGTCCACCTCATTAAAGGTGGTCAGCATCGCCGTTTCATTCTTGACGCTCACCAATCTGCTTGCGAGTTTGCGTCGCAAACTGCTCATTTTCTTACGTTCAGAATTGCGTTCGCCAGATCCTGCAGAACCCATAGAAGCGATTGCCTCTATGACGTCTGCCTTGGTTACACGGCCATCTTTTCCAGTGCCGTTAGGGACTTTAGCTCCTGACTCCGCCATCATTTTCTTCGCAGCTGGAGAGGCTGTACCGGTTGCATAGGTATCAGCCTGTGCAGCTGTAGGTGCTTGCTTTTCAGCTGTCGGAGCAGGGTTTGGTGCCGCCGCTGGAGCAGCTGAACCGTCTGGGCGAGGAGCGCTTGTGTCGATCAAGCAAACCACCTGGCCTACTTCAACGACATCGCCTTCCTCAGCTTTCAAGGTGATGACACCTGCTTCTTCTGCGGGAAGTTCAAGAGTAGCCTTGTCAGAATCAACTTCTGCAACGGCTTGATCTTTTTCCACATAATCGCCATCACTGACTAACCATGTAGCTATTTCAACTTCTGTAATGGACTCGCCTGGTGAAGGCACTTTCATTTCTAACATATCTCTATGGCTTAGATGCTAAATACTCGTTCAATTGTTTCGCGTTGACGCTGAAGGGCTATTTGATTAGATCCACTTGCTGTAGACGCACTCGGTACCGGTGACACTAATGTCAACTTCTGATGCATCTGCCAAAACATGTAGGTCCAAGCGCCCATGTTGGCTGGCTCTTCTTGCGCCCAAATATATTGAGTTGCATTAGCATATTTTGCTGTTTCATCTTTGATTGCTATATCGTCAAGAGGGTAAAGCTGCTCTATACGCACAATAGCAACATCATTAGCCTCTAGTTTTTCTCTTTCCTCTAAGAGCTCGTAATACAGTTTTCCAGAACACAAAACCACTTTAGTTACCTCTGCTGGTACAACATCGTGGTCTGGAATAATGGGCTGAAAAGAACCATTTGCCAACTCTTCCATAGTGCTTTTAACCCTTGGATGGCGCAACAAACTCTTTGGAGACATCACCACTAATGGACGGCGGAAGTGACGCTTTTGTTGTCTTCTTAACAGATGATAGAAATTAGCAGGAGTTGTACAATTTACAACAGTCATGTTTTCCTGGGCACAAAGCTGCAAGAAACGTTCTAATCTTGCAGAGCTGTGCTCCGCACCTTGACCCTCATAACCATGCGGGAGAAGCAGTACCAATCCATTTTGAACTTTCCATTTGTCTTCTGCTGCTGCAATAAACTGGTCAATAATGATCTGAGCACCGTTTGCGAAATCACCAAACTGAGCTTCCCAAATAGTAAGCGTACCCGGGGTAACCATGGCATATCCATAATCAAAACCCATTACTGCATATTCACTCAACAGTGAATTATAAATCGCAAAACGACCTTCCTTTCCTGGAAACTCATTAAGCAGACACACTTCCTGTCCACTGTCTTCCACCGTTAAGATAGCGTGACGGTGTGAGAAGGTTCCGCGCTCCACATCTTCTCCTGAAAAACGGACATTAAAGTCTTCTGCAAGAAGTGACCCGTAAGCTAAAAGCTCTGCCATTCCCCAATCCACGCTGTTGCGCTGTTTTGAAATTTGTTCGGCGCGGTCTTTCATTAGACGCTCCGTCTTGCGTAAGAATTTCTTGTCTTTAGGAAGCGTCGTAATAAACGTTCCAATTTCACGAAGACGGTCTAAATCGAATGTAGTGTCTGTTGACAGAAGCATGTCGCCTGGATCCGCACCGGGATACCCTGTCCATTCCTCTTCCATGAAAGGAGTGATTACATTCCGTTGAATTCTTTTTGACTCGTCAAAATCTACTTCTAACATGGTCTTAAACTCGGATTGCATTTCATCAACCATCTGCTTGTTTGCAATACCCTCAGATAATAATTTCTGCGTATAAATTTCACGCGGATTCATATGAGCAGCTATTGCTTTGTAAAGAATAGGTTGCGTGAAACGAGGCTCGTCTCCTTCATTGTGCCCGTATTTACGGTAACACAAAAGATCTATAAACACATCACGTTCATATCGCTGGCGGTACTCTATCGCTAATCTCATGGCGTGAACCAGTGCTTCTGGATCGTCCCCATTAATGTGGAGAACAGGAGCAAGAATTACTTTAGCAATATCCGTACAATAGGTTGAGGAGCGTGCGTCTTTATAGTTGGTGGTAAATCCCACCTGATTATTGATCACTATATGCAGAGTCCCGCCGGTTTTATAACCGTCTAGCATCTCCATTTGAATCGTTTCATATACAACTCCTTGAGCAGCTATAGCGGCATCTCCGTGAATGAGAATTGGCAGTACTTTATTGCCTTCAAAGTTATAATCCTTATTTATTTTTGCGCGTGTAATACCCTCAACAACTGGGCCCACAGCCTCTAAGTGTGATGGGTTAGGTGCAATATTCATTTTAACCGAATGGCCATCAATGGTTTCATGAACGGTGGTGTAACCCAAATGGTACTTCACATCACCCTCAATAGTAACATCATCAAAAGCTTTACCCTCAAATTCCGAGAATATCTGTTCTCTAGGCTTTCCAAAAATGTTAGTTAACACATTCAACCTTCCACGATGCGCCATGCCCAAGACAAATTCCTTAACACCATGACGAGCTCCGTGATTGACGGCTTCATCTAATCCTGGAATAAGCGATTCAGCTCCCTCAATAGAAAAACGTTTTTGACCCACAAACTTGGTATTCAAAAACGACTCAAAACTGACCGCTTCGTTCAGTTTATGAAGGATGTGTTTCTTCTCTTTTGTGTTTAGTTTAGGTTGGTTGTCATCTTTATTGATCCAATTCTTAACCCAGTTTCGACGTTCATCGTTGCGAATATAATTGTACTCCACACCTATGCTTTGACAATATATAAGCTCCAAATGCTGAATGATTTCGCGCAACTTGCGCGGACCGGAAGCGCCTAACTCAGTGGCAGCATTGTATGATATGTCAAGATGCTCTTTTGATAATCCAAAATTCTCCAGCGCTAAGGTGGGCTTATACTCTCTACGCTCACGAACAGGGTTGGTATGAGTAAACAAATGACCTCTGGAACGGTAGCCTTGAATAAGGTTAAGAACGTGAAACTCTTTGATCACTTCGTCAGGAGCGCCGGCTTCAATTAAATCTTCTTCTGAGTAGACCTCCTTCGCAAAGTCATACCCTTGGAAAAACGCCCTCCATCCAGGCTCAATGTCATCAGGATTTTTAAGATAGCTTTCGTACTGTTCATCTATGAACTGTGCGTGCACACTACCTAAAAATGAAAATCTGTCCATTTCAATTTGTTGGAAATTCAATCAAAAATACAACACAAAACGTGGACAAGTATTGGATTGTGACAATAATCATAGCGGCTTATCATATGGCGCAATTAACGCATAGCCGCATTTCAAAAAAAGCCCCGAAACGGGGCTTTTTTTTTAATATTCTTCTTCGTTCCAAAGGAAATCTTCCTCGGAAGGATAGTCGGGCCAGATCTCTTCTATACCCTCATATGTTTCTTCTTCTTCTTCTTCAATAGCTTGTAGATTTTCTACAACTTCAAGAGGGGAACCCGTGCGAATAGCATAATCAATAAGCTCGTCACGAGTTGCGGGCCATGGGGCATCACTTAAATAGGATGCTAATTCTAAAGTCCAGTACATAATTTATATCGAACGTTTAATTCTTTATTTCGTGCAAATGTAGTTTTTTAGTTCACTTGTGCAACTTCTTTGCTTAAAATGTAACCTCCTAATAATTAGGAGTCCAAACTACCTCATCCAATCCTTCTGTATATAGAACGTATCTCGCTTGAACAAACAGGAAGTCTGAGAGCCTATTTAGAAACAGTGGTATTTCGGTCTTTACCTCGACCTGCTCTGACAAAGCCACTATGAGGCGTTCGCTTCTTCTACAGATAGTACGCGCCACATGACACATAGATGATGCCTTCGAGCCACTTGGAAGGATAAAATTCTTGAGCTCCGGTAATTTTTGACTCCAACGGTCTATCTGGGTTTCAAGTTCCTTAACCAGTGATGAACTGATCTGCGGCATGGGAAATGAAGCTTTTCCATCCAGCGCTAAATACGACCCCATGGAAAACAACTCTGATTGAATCTCTTGTATCAAAGGAAAGCAGCCCGAAGGAACCTCCGCTGAAACAAGGCCTAGCCATGAGTTCAATTCATCAAGCGTACCATATGCTTCTAATCGCAAGTCCGACTTAGACACCCTAGTGCCGGTAAGTAATGAGGTGGTCCCCTTATCTCCTGTTTTTGTGTAGATTTTCACTAGTAGGCGCGTTCGTTTCTCTTTTCAACGTAGAAAATAAAGCTCTTGTTCACGACTCTGTTTCCTCCTTCGGTTGGATAGTTTCCTGTGAAGTACCAATCCCCTGGATGGTTTGGACAGCTCTTGTGAAGGTCTTCAATGTCTTGATAAACGATGCTAACTTTCGCTCTTACCTCAGGTGGCGTCAACAGTTCAGCAATCTTGTCGCTGATTTCTACCGCAGTAAATGGCTCGTAAATTTCTTTTACAAAGTTCTTGATCTCACCGTCTGGCATCGCCTCTTGGGCTTTACACTTTTGGTAGATTTCTTCTATTAAATAAGATCGACCTGATTCTGTCAAAAGCGCTACCGCAGCGCGAAAGGCAATGAAATCACCCATTCGAGCCATATCTATGCCGTAGCAGTCAGGATAACGTATTTGTGGCGCAGAAGAGGCAACAATAATATGCTTGGGGGACAATCTGTCAAATATTTTAAGGATACTTTGCTTTAGCGTGGTACCTCTAACAATACTATCATCTATTGCAACCAAATTATCATTAGGTCCAACAGATCCGTGGGTGATGTCATAAACATGACTGACTAATTCATCTCTAGTACTGTCTTCTGCAATAAACGTACGCAGTTTCACGTCTTTCCACGCTACTTTTTCCACCCTTGGTCTAATAGATAGAATTTCCTTTAGTTGGTCATCCGTTGGGTTACCGAGCGCCTTTATTCTGTCAAATTTCATGTTGTTGAAATGGTCTTCCATTCCTTTCACAACACCATAATAACTGACCTCAGCCGTATTTGGAATGAATGAAAATACAGTGTTCTCAACGTCTCCTTCCACTTTCTCGACCAGTTTTGGGACCAATCGACGGCCCAACTCTATGCGTTCTTTATAAATATCTCTGTCGTTTCCTCTTGAGAAGTAAATACGCTCAAAAGAACACGCTTTATACTCAAGAGGCTCCTTAATCTGCTCTATAGAAACCTCACCATGGTGCTTTACGATTAATGCCGCACCAGGAGGAATCTCTGAAATAGCGTCTGTGGGTAGATTCATTGCTGACTGAATCACTGGACGCTCAGATGCCACTACAACAATTTCGTCGTCATAGTAATAAAAGGCAGGACGAACACCTGCAGGATCACGTAACACAAATGAATCTCCGTGTCCCATCATTCCTGCCATGGCATAACCACCGTCCCATTTTTTCGAAGCACTTTTAAGAACACCTGCAACATCTAGTCTCCTGGCAATTTCAGCAGTCGCCTCTTTTTTACTAAAGCCTTCTTCTTTTAATTCATAGTACAAACGATCATTCTCCTCATCCAGGAAATGGCCAATTTTCTCCATGATCGTAACCGTATCTGCTTTTTCTTTTGGGTGTTGTCCAAGCTCAACTAATTCAGAGAAAAGCTCGTCAACATTAGTCATATTGAAGTTACCTGCAACAATTAAATTACGAGTTGGCCAATTGTTTTGACGCAAAAACGGGTGACATGCCTCTATGGTGTTTCCACCATAAGTTCCGTAACGCAAATGGCCTAAAAACACTTCTCCTGTAAAGGGAAGATTTTTCTTTAACCAGGGTACGTCTTTCAATAAATCCGTGTTCGTGCCAATTCCTTCGGCTATTCTGCCTTGAATTTTCCCGAAAATGTCTCCAATACTATTAGGATCTACACTGCGGTACCTGGAGATATAACGCGTACCAGGATCCATATTGAGCTTTATATTCGCTATACCAGCACCATCTTGACCACGATTGCGCTGTTTCTCCATCAGAAGATACATTTTGTTCAGGCCGTAGAAAGCAGTGCCGTACTTCTCAACGTAGTACTCTAGAGGTTTTCTGAGTCTTACAAATGCAAGTCCACATTCGTGTTTGATCGCGTCACTCATAGAAGGAAAATTGTAAGTGGTGAAATTACCATAATTCACTGCCGTTATCAATAATGTTTATAGGAATTGCTGGAGGTCTAAATTCAACCACTCGAGTGCCGCTCCATGCAGCAACTTTCCCTTTCGCTCTTCACTCCACGGCATACTGCCAATAAGCTTTCCAGGCTCTAACTCGCCTAGTGGAAATGGATAGTCTGTGCCCAGAGCAACCCTGTTCTCACCTACCATTTCGACAATATGATCGAGCATTTTTTGATCATGAACCAGTGAGTCTAACCAAAATTGGCCTAAATACTTCTCTGGTGAAACAGGATTATCTATAGCTACAAGATCCGGACGTACATCAAAACCGTGCTTTATCCTACCCAATGTTGCGGGGAAAGATCCACCACCATGGGCAATAGCAATGCGAAGATTTGGCAGTCGCTCAAAGACGCCGCCAAATATCAAAGAACAAATAGCAAGAGAGCTTTCAGCAGGCATACCAACCAACCAAGGCAACCAGTATTTGGGCATTTTTTCCTTTGCCATCATGTCCCAGGGATGAACGAAAACAGCCATATCTAAATCTTGACAAGCTTCAAAAAATGGGAACAACTCTGGGGCATCTAGGTTCCAATCATTCACGTGTGTTCCAATCTCAATACCTTTTAGTCCAATTTCCTTGCACCTCCTTAGCTCTTGAATAGCTAACTCAGGACTCTGCATAGGTACTGTTCCAAGGCCCACAAATCGCTTAGGCTGTTTCACGCAAATCTCGGCAATGTGGTCATTTATAAACCTCGCTACCTCTAGCGTGTCTTTGGGCTTTGCCCAATAACTAAACATCACAGGCACCGTTGAAAGTACCTGCACGTCCACGCTGTGCTGTTCACAGTCTAACAAGCGTACAGAAGGATCCCAGCAATTTGCCCCTACCTCTCTGAAAAAGGTTTCATCTTTCATCATTCTCGCGCAAGACGGCATATGATGGTCTAGTGATATAAAGCCCCCATAACCAAACCTTTCGCGGAAATTCGGAATATCTCTTGGGAGTATATGGGTATGAATATCTACCGTAAAATTTCTTGAGGTCACCTCACACATACTTAAATAAATCTTGAATCAGCCTCCATGACTTGGTGGCAACTATTACACGTCCTAAGATCATGACTCGCGTAATATTCTTTGAATTTTGGCAGGAACTCATTTTCAATGTCCTTGAGTTCAAAAAACGTCTCATGTAGCTTTTCGTTGCATGAATCACAGAACCACATTAAGCCATCCGTAAAGCCACGCCCTTGACGTACACGTTCAATGACCAAGCCCAAACTTCCCTCGTGACGAATAGGACTGTGTGGTGTTTTTGCTGGAACGACCATCATATCTCCTGGCCCCAGTTCCAATGTTTCCGCCTTGCCATTTACCTGAACCTTAACCGTAATATGGCCTTCAAGTTGATAGAAAAATTCCTCCGTCTCGTTATAGTGGTAATCCTTACGAGCATTTGGACCCGCAACCACCATCACGATGAAATCATCGCTGTCTGGCGTCAGGTTTTTATTAGCAACAGGAGGCTTGAGCAGATGTCTGTTCTCGTCCAGCCACTTTTGGAAATTAAAAGGCTTCAATAATGACATGAGTGTTGAGTTTAAAGCGACAAGTTAGGGAAATTCGTGGTTGATGTGCAGGCAGTGTTTGGCTTGCGTATCTTCGTAGGAACAGATTGACCTTATGAAGATTCTCAACTATATAAATGGAGTGTTACAAGCTCCAGTCAACAACAAGTATTTAGACAATACAAATCCCGCTACAGGGGAAATCTACGGGAACATTCCTCGGAGTGATGCTGAAGATGTGGAGGCAGCCGTTATGGCAGCAAAAAAGGCCTTTCCTTCGTGGAGCGCGCTCTCTGCGGGGCAACGTTCAAATTGGCTTTTAAAAATTGCACAGGCTATTGAAGATCGCATGGATGAGCTCGCTTTAGCCGAAAGTGTGGATAATGGGAAACCCCTTTCTCTCGCTAAGGCCGTAGACATTCCGCGAGCTCGCGACAATTTCAAGTTTTACGCAACTGCCGTTTTACACGACGCCTATGAAACTCATGACATGGGTGCAGATGGATTCAACTACACGCTACGTCAACCTATTGGTGTCGCAGGTTGTATTTCTCCATGGAATTTACCGCTCTACCTCTTTAGCTGGAAAATAGCTCCAGCTTTAGCCTCTGGAAATACGGTGGTGGCAAAGCCATCTGAGGTCACACCTGCGACGGCTTATTTACTTAGTGAAATACTACGTGATATAGACTTCCCAAAAGGCGTACTTAATATTGTCCATGGACTAGGTGGAGAAGTGGGAGCGTCTATTGTAGAACACCCAGATACTCAAGTTATTTCCTTCACTGGAGGGACAGAAACAGGAAAAGCTATTTCCAAGGTGGCTGCACCGATGTTTAAAAAACTTAGCCTAGAATTAGGGGGGAAAAATGCCAATGTGATTTTTAACGATTGTGATTTTGATGAGGCTGTAAAAACCAGCGTGAGGTCTTCCTTTTCTAACCAAGGCCAGATATGCCTTTGCGGTTCTAGAATTTACGTCCAGCGTGGCATCTATGATAAATTTAAAGCTGCTTTCCTTTCTCGCGTTGCAGGATTGACAGTTGCAGACCCCCTATCACAAACCTCAAGAATGGGGGCTATAGTAAGTAAGGATCATTTTGAGAAGGTGCTCTCTTATATTGAATTAGCAAGGGAAGAGGGAGGAACAATACTCACTGGAGGGCATGCGGTTAAATTAGAGGGACGGTGCGAAAATGGCTACTTTATTGCCCCCACCGTCTTTGAGAATTTACCTATAGGTTGCCGCACAAATCAAGAAGAGATCTTTGGACCCGTAGTAACACTAACTCCTTTCGACACGGAAGAAGAAGCGTTATTACTTGCGAATGGGACTGTTTATGGACTTGCCTCGACAGTATGGACAACAAACCTGCAAACGGCGCATAGAATGGCTGCAGGATTGCATGCTGGTATTATTTGGGTGAACTGTTGGTTAAACCGCGATCTCAGAACACCTTTTGGAGGTGTTAAACAGAGTGGCGTTGGTCGTGAAGGTGGCTTTGAAGCTCTTAGATTCTTTACTGAGCCTAAAAATATTTGTATCAAATTATAATTAGACCATGAGTACAATATCAGAAAAGGCTAATAGCCTTCACAACAGTGCGAGAACACAGAAACCTAGAGGCCAGTTTTCTAACTCAGAAGAGTATACTCTAGTGGACGCCTATAAAGTGCAGCATGCGCTCATTCAACGTAGAATTGAAGAAGGTTTTCCATTGATTGGTGTGAAAATGGGTTTTACTTCGAAGGCAAAGATGACACAGATGGGAGTTGATGATATGATCATAGGCCAATTAACGGCTGACATGACCATCCATCGAGATCAACCATTTCAAAAGAAACTATTTATTCACCCTCGCGCTGAGCCCGAAATCGCCTTCAGACTGTCTGAAGACATCATCGGACCTTTGACCGTAGACCAGCTCCACCTTTATATTGATGGCGTGGCAGCAGCAATTGAAGTCATTGACTCGCGATACGATAATTTTAAATTCTCTTTAGAAGATGTAGTGGCAGACAACTGCAGTTCATCTGCCTATGCGATAGGAGATTGGTGCGAAGTTCCATTGGGGTTAAATGGCTTAGACATGACCATGACCTTTGATGGAGCAATAGCCGCACAAGGAAATAGTGACGCTATTTTAGATAATCCGTTTGAAGCTTTAGCCGCAGCTACGAGACTTGCATCAGAATATGGAATTGCGTTGAAGTCTGGAATGGTAGTTCTCGCGGGAGCATCTACAGCAGCGCATTTTATCCAAGAATCCTCTAACGTTACTCTTGATGTAGACGGCTTAGGCGTGGTATCATTCCGTGTCGTATAAAAAAGCAAGCCGCTTCGGGGTACGAAGCGGCTTGCTGAACAAAACCATGTTGCGTCAAGTGAAATTAACCATTTACACTTTATCTAAAAAGACGCTGCTTATACAATATCAAATCTTATGCCAAAAAAGGGTAAAGAGATGTTAATTCTATAGTTCAACACCAAGGCTGACAAGTATTTGTGATCGCTCGTAGCTCAGTGGAATGTCGTTCCAGGTTCCCGTGTGGTCCGTAAAACTACTGTAGTAGGTAACGTCAACGCTGACTTTCCATAAATCAATCCCTAACGATGCATTATAGCCCGCCGTTGGTGTGTCAAATGTATTATTGAATGCGTTGTTACTTATTGTCCCTTGATAATGCACCCCGCCTTCTGCTCGAGCAAATTTCAACAGACGTATTCCTATCCCTGCATCTAGTTGAAGGTATTTTTGGTCAAATCGCTCGTAAAACAAATCATTGTTGCCATCGTTACCCTCCAAAAAATGAGTGTTTTTCGCATAAAAAAGCGACCCAGACGTGTAAAGCTGATCGCCTAAATATTGTCTCCCGAAAACGCCTATATGATATCCATTATCCGTAGTCTCTCCTTCAAAAATCTCCTGTGCGGATGCTGAAGCGACATCTAACCCAATGGCATTAAGCTCATAATTCAAGCCTGTTCGTACTCCCCATTTACTCTGTCCTGTAGCTGAAACTGTTAGCACAAACGAAGCCAATAATATTATGTTTTTCATAGAACTCTTTTCTTTTGTCCTATGACTAAGGCAGTAATTGTGCCAATTGATCCTGAATCTGAGGATTAATTACATAGACCACCTGTCGCTTATCCGTTGGAGATTTCTCACGAAGAACGATCTCTACTTCGAAAATTCGTAATCCCAATCCGTTTAATTCCTTTAGAAATATGCTGCGTTGACGACGCTGAACCTCCCAGCTTTTTTCTTGAACATTTAAAATACTGTTTAAGTCATCTGCGAGTATGGGACCGCTCAAGAGCTGGCGCAGTAAGTTAGTTTGTACTGTACTAAAGTAGCTTTCGGTAGCCTTCATTTTCGCTATCTTTCCATATAATCTTTGCCACGAGATTGTCGTTAGAAAAACGATCACCATAAGTGCTAATCCTAAAAACGCAATACGCAAAGATCTGTCTCTGGTTGAGGTAAATAAAGTTACTTGACCTCTATTCTGGCTTTGACCCGTCAAATACTCAAAACTATATCCTATGGGAAGAACATCACTGATTTTTGGTATGAGCAAAGTATACTCATTTAACGAATACATGCAATTAAGACTACTCATAAGACCTGTTTGATTGTATAACAACCCGTTTTTCAAACCCCTATCAATGACAGTATTCCTATAAAAATCAATCTCCCATGCCCAGTTATTACTCATTACTAAAAGCGTAGTATCAGTCATTCGATGCATCTTAAAAAGCTCGACTCCTTTGTTAAAAGCAACATTCGTATTCCCTTGTTTTGACCAGGTGTGAGTTAGAAAGTCATAAGCAAACAATACACCGTTACGCGTTGTATAAAGCACTTCATGTTGTCTATCATAAAAGCACAAGGGAACTATTCGATTTCCTCCTTCAGGTATATTAACAGGAAAAGGTGCGTTGGACATAAAGTTCCACTCCCTTCTTACTTCAGAAAAATAGGTCAATAAATTATTTTCAAGCCAAAAACCATAACCACCAAAAGAGAAAATAGTGTCGTTCCTCTGAAATTGATAAGCATCAAAATTATACCCTTGATAGAAAGTTCGATCTTGACGGTCAATCCTATTATTGACTGTATCAATTTCAAACACTTGGCCGGATCCAGAAAAAGTAGCCAACAACAATCCATTCGTTAAAAACAGATGACCTTTTTTACCTACAAGAGCATTGCCTTTGTCGTAATTAATGATAAAGCGTTGTAATGTGTCTATATGATCCTTGAAATATGCGAGGTGCTCACCCGTAACCATGGATAAAACGTGAATACTACTATCAACAGATGAGCTCCACGAGACCGTCCCCTTTATTTCTTTAGCATCAGCATGGCCTAAGCAACATAATGACAGCAATCCTAAAATAAGTGATTTATGTTTTATAAACATGTTACTGTATGTTATCACAAATAAGTTCTACGTAAAAATACGTAAAAATCCGATCTGCAAATGACCAGCAAATTTAGAGCTCCTGTAAAGCCTAGAATCCTAAAAAGGACTCTTGGCTTTTTTATTCCTGTTATAAAGAATTAAAGTGCCTCCATAAAACTTTGGAGGTCGGAGAGCTGAGATGTCGAAAGCCCAAGCGGTTGAATCAGTAGCGACTGATAATCATGTAATGTCCCACCGGCATTGTATTGAAGTAGCACATCCTCTAATGTTGCAACAGAGCCATCATGCATGAAAGGTGCTGTTAGCGCTGCATTTCGCAAAGAGGGCACTTTGAAGGTATAGAAGTCTGAAGAATCTAGTGTAAGCTGACCGCGGCCGTAATCACCGTCTAACATGGAGGTGCCATTGTTATGAAAGGAATAGTCCGTAAATAGTGGCCCCGAATGACATTTAGAGCAGTTTGCCGCTCCATAAAATAATTCCATACCTCTTTTAGCAGATGGAGTTATCGCATTATTGTCTCCAGAAATGTATGCATCTATATCAGCATCCTTATAAATTAATGTCCGCTCGTATTGTGCAATAGAACGCGTTATAGTATAAGCGGTGGCAGAATCATTAAAAGCTTGTAGGAATAGTTTTTTGTAGGTGGAGTCCTGGTTTAACCTGTTTGCCAGTAGCACCATGTTAAACGCCATTTCGTTGTGTTCTTGAATGGGTACTAAAATTTGCATTTCCAAAGTGGGGACACCGCCTTCCCGCATGAAATAGGGCTGGTACCCTATGTTAAGTAAGGAGGGGGAATTTCGTACTCCAAGGCGGCCTTCCACTCCTGGAGAAACGGTAAGGTTATCTGCTAAAGCAAATTGAGCTTTATGACATGAAGCACAGCTTATAGAGGAGTCTACACTGAGTATAGGATCTTCAAACAATTGCCTGCCAAGGTTAATTTTGGATGCATCAGGTTGGTTGTCTTGAGGATAAGACATCTCTGGCCAGTTTGACAATGTGCCCGGAACTTCTGGATTGTTTCTTTCACAAGACGATATCAAGACTATAAGTCCTAGAGCAGCGAGTTTAAAACGGTGAGCTGAAGCGTTCATCTTGAATAAGTTCTTGGTCTGTCAATGTATGTAAAAAAGAGACTAGGTCACTTATATCTTGCTCATTCAACATTAATCCAGTTCCCATGGTCATTTGTAACGCCTGATCAAGTGTCGCACTGGATTGTAGTCCCGTATTATAGTGTTGCACCACCTCTTCGAGCGTTTGGAAAATTCCGTCATGCATATACGGAGGTGTAAGTGCGATGTTTCTAAGGGTGGGTGTTTTCATTAACCCTATTTCAGCAGAGTCTGCGGTTACGATAAAGCGTCCCAGGTCTGAGTTTAGTGAATCCGTACCGTTGTTCATGTAGGTAGGGGAATCAAACGTCTTGCCACCATGACAGTGCCCACAATCTGCGCCACTATCATCCGGAAAGAAGGGGTTGTATTCTCCAAAAAACAATTCACGACCGCGGTCCTCTTGTTCTGTAAGCAGCGCAGATCCATTAAGGTATTGGTCGTACTTACTCCTGTACGAGACAATGCTGTTCATAAACTGCTCTAACGCCAGTGAGACGAGATAGGAGCTTGGTTCCGCTGTTCCAAAGGCACGTAAAAACTGATGTGTATACAAGGTGTCTTGAGCGAGTTTTTCTATTACATTTTCCAATGTCTCGTCCATTTCTATGGCATCTTGTATAGGCATTAAGCTTTGATCTCTCAATTTTTCAACGCGTCCATCCCAGAAGTATCCATTCGTATTCCAAAGCATGTTAACCGCGCTCATGGCCTGTCGATGACCCATGTCTCCATGGATTCCAGTGCTAAATTTTGCGGTATCCGAAAATGCATTTACCTGCTTGTGACAAGAGGAACATGACATTGAATTATCTCCACTAAGTCGATTCTCGTAAAACAGCATCCTTCCTAGCTTTACGCCTTGATTGGTTAGCTTGTTATCTAAGGGAATATCTGGAGTAGAGAGAGCTCCGTATTCAAGTGAATAAGGAGTTTGGTCAACGACCGGTTCCGGTGGTGTTTTGGTACAACTCCACATTATTAATACTACAGCAATAGTGATCCCTAAAACACGCATTATCTTACAACAACGCGTTCAGTACTAACACTTTTACCCTGTCTTAAAGTCACAATATATATACCTGTTGTCTTCATTACGAAACGTTCGTTCCCGTGTTCTGAAGTACGGTGTTCAATTATTTGGCCTAATATATTTCTCACCTCTATCTGTGAACCAAATGGTACTGAAACCCAGAAGCTTCCATTCGTTGGGTTTGGATATATGGAGTAATCTAAAGACTTTAATTCCACTTCACTTAACGCGTCATTACCCTCTGACGAGGAGAATACGTGATTGTTCATGTTTGCTAACGCTTGACGCGCAGAACCTGTTTCTCCATGAGAAATCACTCCTTGACCGACCGCTACTCCTCGAGTAAGCGCATCATAGTTTGCCACTAATTTAATCTCTAACGTATCTGTACCCACAGCAACTCCTGAAGTTGATATCGTTTGCATCGCATAGTTTACATCGCCTAGGCCATGCAATTCAAAGCCTTGGTTAAAGGACGATGACCCCATACCTTCAGCAGCGATAAATCTATATCCCGCTGACCAACCCCAATGCATGGAAGGAGATTTAGGCGCTAGAGGGCTCTGTGGTGAATACGTGGATGGATCCAAGTGATTTAAGCTCGTGCCCACTCCAATAGCGAATCTTACAGCGGTAATGCTGTCAAGACTCTGGCTCCCTAAATAAAGGTTTGTTGAAGCAGCGTCTAGCGCATCAATAAGCAATACTTCGGGGTAGTTAAATACCGAGTCATTGTCATAGATCACTTGTATATCTCCCATGTAATATTCTAAGCGTGAAAACTTGAACTGGTTACCTAGGTTATTCACACCTATGGAAGAAGTAGTTAAGGGCGCAGATGCCATGGTATGATCTATGGTCAATACCAACTCTTTTGTGGACTGCGAAAAGAGGGATACACTTAATGCTAGGGCAAAAAAACTGTAGGCAAATTTTTTCATGATAGATGTTATATTTTCAGCAAGTTAACCATTTACTGGTGTGAGTTGTTCATACGTAGAAAATTTAAAACAATAAACCTATGGCCTTGTTGTACCTGATCTAATCAACGCGTTATATGGAACCACGAGGCACCTTGTTAAAAAAGATAAGACCAGAAATTAAGTCCGTTAATACGAAGGCGCAATCTCTGGACATAGAAACTTTCCAAAACGAGACTTTAAGACCGATTTTGAAATTTCAAAACGATCTACTTCTAGAAGTTTATCGACAATACATTGCTCAATACAAGAATGCTTTTTACGAATTACACGAGCTACAGAAACCTGATTACATTAATCATTCTCTAAAAGCAAACCATACCTTTAGAAACCTCATGATTGGCACGGTCATAGGACTGTTTTCCGTAGAGGAATACCTTTATTATGCAGGGCAATCTTCCGTGATTAATAAACGTATCATTTCGATGCTGGTCCAGCGTTACCAAGACCAAATGCATCTTTTAGATCAAAGACTCTCCATTTGAGTCGGTCGTCAGCACGTCTGACATAAAATCCACAAATGGTCGAATATCCTGTACAGCACTGCTAATACGCTCAGAGAAAGCACTGTTTTCCACTTCGGAGTTATTAAAATGAATCATAAACAAGAATTGCTTCTTTCGAATCAAATCAATATCTGGGTGGTCCTTGTCAAAAGCTCTTGGTGCTGATTTTAACTCATCACCTGTTAATTCTCCCCAAGTGTTTTTAACTGATTTTTGGCTGATAATTTCTCTGAACTCGTCACCTGAAACAGCCAATTCCTGGCGAATGCGCAACAGATCTTTCGGTTCAGGCGCCCAAAAACCACATGCTAAGAAACTATCCTCTGGAGAGATGTGTAGGTAATAACTCCCCCTATTGTTTGGCTGTGCACGACGAAAAGCAATACCGAAATTGGTTTTATAGGGTGTTTTGTTTTTTGAAAAACGGACATCTCTATAAATGCGCATTAGCTTCCACCCTTCCAGCGAATCATGAACACTAATTTGATTAAATAACTGGACACAAAATTCCTTGACTTCCGTTTCAAGCTCTTTGAAGTGAGGCTTTTGCTTTTCAAACCAATCTCTAGTATTATTCTCTTTGAGACTGCTGAAAAACTGAAAAACTTTTGGATTGATACTATTCATGGAACTTGACTGGTTTAAAATGTGATCAAAGTCATCACGTTCAATTGATCACGACTGGAACTCTCAAACAACTGATTCATATAGCCCGCTTCTATACGCGTCTGTTTATTTAATTGATAACCAACGCCCACGTAAACTCGATTGCGATCAAAAAAAGCGCTTTTGGTGTTAAGAAACACTTCATTGTAGGCAGAAAGATAAAGCATTGAGCGGCTGTCTTCAGCTTTGATTAATGGGAGTTTAGCAGCTAAGAAATAACGTAAACGCATTTTATAATCTCCTTCAATAAAACGTTGCTCAAAGCGATAGCGATGAGTGAGTGAAACTATACCAATGCGGTCCTTGGAAGCAAATTGCTGAAAAATACGATGTTCATTTACGAACACTTTATCTTCTGTTTGAGGCACGTAATTCCCTGACAGTATGTACCCGTAACCCAACAGAACATTATGATTATTATCAGATATATTATAACCAAGCCCTGTCCTTAACAACAGTTGTTCTAAATCTCCAACAACGTCATAATTGCGATACTGGACCTCATTATGGATGTTCCATTTACTATTCAATTTTTTACTTCCAATGTAAATAAGCCAGTTTCCTAAGTCACTCTCTTGAGCCATCATGTTATTAGGAAACATGAGTAGAGTGGCTAATCCTACAATTAAAAACTTCGCCTTTTTAAACATAATGAGTAATCTCTCCATTAAAGAATTCAGGACTTACTTTTAAGATTGTCCCGTGCTATTTTCCTTATTTCAAACATTTTATCGGGGGTAGAGTTCAAAATAAAGCTCCATCACCGGATAAATTGGCATCACCTGTTGTCAGAAGCGCGAGCACATTCTTTAGAGCAGTAGAATAACCATTAACAACAACCTGAACCTGGGGTACAATCAGGTTGAATCGTCTGTTTTGGTTTTCTCTCTGGTATACCACATTTGTCTTTCGCCAAGCAATCCGTTTGCAAGGCTGTAAGAATGAATTGGTAACCATCGTGGGACAATCCGTACACTTCGATTGTTGCACCTTGGTACTCTACTCGCAATTCAGCCTCTCCCCTTAGTTGTAATTGCTGGGTGGAAGCTTCTAGAATTACTTTAAGTTTTGGCAACGTCAACCTGTGGTCGTAATCTTCCGCAGTATACATTTGAAGGTTGACCAGTGACTCCTTGCGCATGACTCCACCGCAATCCAAGAAAAAACGATCGAGCTGACCAACCTCCGTAATATGAAAATGAGCAGGGACTGCAGTCCCATTAGGCAAGGCAAAAGATAATTCGTTGGTATAATCTAATTGCGAATAAAATTCCTGTAAAGTCATCTTTGATTATTTGGCTCCAAAGTTACATTCTATCTCGACATTGAACCGTAATGGTAGTGTGTTGTGAAAACTTAACATTGAGTTTACACGACCTTATCTTTCCCGTAACAGAAAAATAACAAAAAAATTCACCTTTGCATTAAAATTACTCATTTCATGAATTCAAGAACGAGTATTGCGTTTGCCATCATTATACTTTGCAGTTTTAAAATGTCAGCACAGCAAGGCGTAAATGAAATAAGTTTCGGGAAAGGTCTATTAAACTATGTTGCTGCAGACAGCAGCTTTAGTGTAAAATTTGCACCAAGATTTCAAGTACGTTATTACGGAACGAGTGATTTTTCCGACGATGGCCTAGCACCTGTAGATCATGACTTTTTGGTACGTCGTTCAAGATTTAAGTTTGACGGATGGGTTGTACACCCAAGCATTGGATACAAAATGGAATTTGGTTTGTCAAATAACGATATGTCAGGTGCTAATGCGTTCACAAAAAATTCTCCGCGATACATTCTTGATGCCGTCATTAAATGGAAATTCGCACCGGGCTTTGAACTCTGGGCTGGCCAAACAAAACTTCCTGGCAATGTTGAGCGTGTAATTTCTTCTGCCAACTTACAGCTGGTAGATCGTTCCTTACTGAACAGTAAGTTTAATATTGATCGCGACTTGGGGATACAGTTGCGTCACACCACGAAACTTGGTGGACAATTCATTTCCAAAGAAAAATTTGCGATCTCTCAAGGAGAAGGTAGAAATATTGCCACAGGTAATGAAGGTGGTCTTCAATACACAGGACGTGTAGAATTATTCCCTCTAGGTGGCTTTACCAAAAAAGGTGAATACATGGGCTCCTCTACGGTTAGAGAGGAAAAGCTAAAAATAATGGCGGCTTACACTTACGACTTCAATGCAGATGCCTCAAAAACAAGGTCCAACATGGGAGACTACATGTTTCTTATGGATGGCTCGCTACATCAAACGAATATTACTACGCAGTTTATTGATCTAGTCATGAAATACGAAGGGTTTTCTTTGATGGCGGAATATGCAGATCGTAGCGCTACGAACCCTATTGCAGTGGAATTGGACGGAACCGAAACTGGAGACATCGTCACTGTAGGAAGTGCTTTTAATATGGCAGTAGGTTACTTTATTTCAGAAAAAATAGAAGTTGCAGGTCGTTATACAACGCTCAACTATGCTGACGTAACAGGTACTTCTCCTGCAACCATGTACACTCTGGGTCTGAATAAATTTGTTGTTGGTCACAAACTAAAGGTGCAAGGTGATATTAGCTACTCAACTAAAAATGGAGAAAGCGACGCAATCATTTTCAGAACAGGATTTGAATTGCATTTCTAACTTAACCTTCAGATAACATTGCAGGTATAAATTAGCCCTACGAAACACAAACACTATGGACAGTATATTTTACTTGATGATCTTCGCACTGGCAATTTTAGCAGTTGCTGATCTTATTGTAGGTGTCAGCAATGATGCCGTGAACTTCTTGAATTCAGCGATTGGCTCTAAAGTCATTTCATTCAGGAATATTTTGATTATTGCCAGTTTAGGCGTTTTTGTCGGTGCTGTATTCTCTAGCGGCATGATGGAGGTAGCACGAAAAGGGATCTTTGTGCCCTCTAAATTCTATTTTGATGAGATCATGTTCATTTTCATGGCGGTCATGATTGGAGATATTCTGTTATTAGACTTCTTCAATACCCTAGGCATGCCTACATCGACTACTGTATCTATCGTTTTTAACTTACTTGGTGCTGCTGTTGTAATGGCATTGATAAAAATTGGCCTGTCAGATACCGAAACCGCAGCTGATCTATCCAATTACATCAACACTGAAAAGGCGAAACAGATCATCTCAGGTATTCTTCTTTCTGTTGTCATCTCCTTTACTGTGGGTATGATTGTACAATGGGTCTCCAGATTAGTATTCAGCTTCCAGTACGAGAAAAAAGTAAAAAACTTTGGTTTCATTTTCGCAGGCATCTGTTTAACTGCAATCGGGTACTTTATATTCTTCAAGGGTCTTAAAGGCACACCTTTCTATGGCGATATAAAAGGCTTTCTCGCTCAGAATACTCTTTTAGTCATTGCATCGATGCTGGCATTTTGGACACTTTTAATGTTTATCATTGACAAAGTATTTAAGATCAATGTACTTATTATCGTAATAGGTCTTGGTACTTTCGGATTGGCGTTAGCCTTTGCAGGAAATGATCTGGTTAACTTTATTGGGGTACCTATGGCGGCTTACCACAGCTACGAAGCCTGGTCCGTATCCGGTATACCTGCCTCAGAGTTCTCGATGGAGATATTATCAGAAAAGGTTCCTACAGAGCCAGTTTTACTCTTCATTGCCGGAAGCATCATGGTGGTAACCTTGGCTTTCTCCAAGAAAGCACGCACCGTCTCAGATACCTCTATAGATTTATCTCGTCAGGGTGATGGAAGCGAACGTTTCCAACCTAATTTTTTATCTAGAAGCATTGTAAAAGGGTCAACTAAACTCGTAAACGCCATCAGTACTATTTTACCGTCTAGTGTTCAAGCAAGAATCACAAGCAGTTTCCAGACACCTGCACTTGAAATTTCTGAGGAAAAGGCTAAGGCGCTTCCAGCCTTCGATATGATTCGTGCATCTATCAATCTTGCCGTTGCAGGAATTTTAATTTCCATTGCAACGAGTATGAAGCTTCCGTTATCTACTACCTATGTCACCTTTATGGTAGCAATGGGTACATCACTTGCGGATCGCGCTTGGGGTAGAGAAAGTGCCGTTTATCGCGTAGCAGGTGTTGTGAATGTAATAGGTGGATGGTTCTTTACAGCGTTCAGTGCGTTTACATTCGCAGGTATCTTAACGTACATAATTTACATGGGACGCGGCGCTGCCATAGCAATTCTATTACTATTCGCCGCTGTTCTGGTTGTTCGGAATTATTTGAGCCACAAGAAGAAATCTAATGCACAATCGGACCATACTTCATTAAAAAAATCTGCCAGTCATACGGTACAGGAGATTATTGAAGAAAGCGCTGATAATGTTGCTAAATCGATGTATCGTACTACTCGGATTTTCAATGGTGTTGTAGATGGGCTGTCAAATCAAGATGCTGGCGCATTGAAAAAAATGCGCAAGCGGATAGGTACATTCGAAGAAGAAGTAGAATCCTTGCGAAATCATTTATTTTACTTTATCAAGAACCTTGACGAAACGAGCGTTCGCGGTTCTAATTTCTATATCATGGTTCTCGCGAATTTGACTGATGTGGTACAATCCTTAGAGTTTATTGCAAAAAAGAGCTATAAGCACATCGATAATAATCACAAGGCATTAAGTAAAAGTCAGATTAGTGATTTGAATGAAATCCAAAGTATGTTTAACGGGATACTTGTTTCGGTTGAGCAAGCATTTACATCACAGAACTTTAGTGATTTAAGTACTTGTCTAGAAAAAGAAGATTCAATTCTTGCATTGATATCAGAAAAAATTGATGTGCAAATAGCAAGAACTCGAAAGGAAGAAGTCAGCCCAAAGAATACGACACTTTACTTTAACCTTCTTCTAGAAACTAAAGATTTGGTCAAGGCTGTAATGCGATTGGTTGAGGAGTACCATAACAGTAGTTCAAACAGCTAAGTTTTAAATTCAATAATCTTTAACTTATAAATAAAACTACCGTTGTAGTTGATTTAAGTCCGCTCTATTTTCTTTGAGTATAGATATATTGAAAGCCTCGACCGCCTGCTCAATACGTTTTTTCCGGATGGATTCGCGGACTAAAATCGCTGGTCCTGTAATTAATACAATTGGGTACAGGGGAACAGTAACTATACCCCAAAAGTTATTCCAACCCCGAATTCTCTGCGCCGCGGAAAAATTTGCATAGGCTTCAAAACTTTGATCCATGGCAATCAATTTGGCCTCTTTCGCTGAAAGCGTATCATTTTGATAAATCACGCCCCTTCTTTTATATACCTTCATCTGGTCAATTTTGCGACTAGTCCGTGCTTCATTCAAAGGCTCCATATTGTTCGTTGCCAATGTTTCGAGCTTTCTATTAACGATGATCACATCTGGGTGGTTCAACTCCTGCGGTAGATCATTAGAAGTCGTGTCCTCGATTTCTGGTTCAACTTTAATAGAGACGTCCGTAGAACCCTGTTCTTCATTAAGGACCGTCGTCTGCGGTAATTCTGTGACATATGAGACCAAGGTGTCTTTATTATTATTTGACTTAGTGGATAACAAAATGCTAGGTTGTATCTCAGTTAGGGAGGGCGCAATTATATCTAATGTCTTTGGCAAAGAACCCCCATTGCGACGAATATAATTTCTAAGATTTCTCAACTCCTCTTCACTAAGATCCCAGTTGACAAGAGCGGGGTATGTACGAAAGCACTTGTTATAATGCTGGTCATACTTGAAGTTCATTTTATACCCCTCGTAAATGATGGTCAATTGATGGAATTCAGCCGGTGTAATAGGGACAGTAATTCTAGCCTCTTTATAAAGTACTGAAGTAATGTTACCAAAATTATCATTATCAATTTTCAATTCCTGAGCAGCAGCTAAGGAACAAATCAATACAAGTAGGAGTGTTATGTAACTTTTCATTTTTTAAATCTATATAAATGAAGTTAGTTGTTCATTGATGTTTTAACGTGAACTATAATCTCAAATAAAGGGGTAATGTTACTAATTTCAGTAAACGAAAAAAGATTTTGACACGTATATGTTTCAGATATGAAACTTCTTGTATGTGTTATGAGCTACTATTTTGTTTTAGAAACTTGCAGGGACAAAATATCGAGAAAAATAAAACCCCACTGAAAAGTGAGGTTTTAAACTTGTGGAGAAGATGGGAGTAGAACCCACGACCTCTTGACTGCCAGTCATAAACGAAAGACAAACAGCAGCAAACATCAATTCAATAAATAAAAAAAATTGTCTTTTTAAACTTGGCTAGTTAAGAAACTCTAGAATCAAATCATAAATAGATATGTCTTTATAAAAGTTATATCCGATTCAATGTGTCACATTTAGTGTCACTTACTTCTGTGGGGTCTTTTTTATAATTGGTAAGAACAAAAAAAACTTATACCCCCTAAAAAAAAGGGGGTGTTCATTATAAATATATCATAAATAGCTATCACACCCCCTGTTTTATAGGGGTTTAATTTCCTTTTTGTTGGTTTTTTTTTGATTTTACCCCAATTTATTAGGGGGTTGTTGAGATTAATACATAGTTTTGCTCGAAACAACCCTCAAAATGAAAAAAATAGACACAATTATTAGGAAATCGAAATTTCATGAGGTCCGTCAGGCGCTTCATGATGTGAACGTATACTTCTTTAGTTACTGGGACGTAACCGGTGTAGGTCACGAAAAAAAGGAACACTTGTATAGAGGTGTGGCTTACAGCTCAACGGACATTCAAAGACGCTATCTCAGTATTGTCGTAAATGATGACTTCGTGGACAAAACGGTAAGTGCCATCCTGAAAGCTGCAAAAACCGGTGAGGTTGGCGACGGCAAAATCTTTGTCACACCCGTCGAAGATGCCTACAGAATTCGCACTGGAGAAAGCGGTGGCCTTACACTGAAATAATCACATTCATACACATTCAAATGGAAACGACACTTACTCTTACTATAAACAACCTATGGATGATGCTTTGTACAGCACTTGTGTTTTTCATGCATCTTGGTTTCAGCTTTCTAGAAATAGGCCTTACTCGCCAGAAGAACACCATTAATATTCTATTTAAAAACTTCTTTATCATAAGTGCAGGACTTGTACTCTATGCGCTTATTGGATTCAATCTAATGTATCCCGCATCATTTTGGAACGGGGTTTTACCCGATTACTTCGTAGGACTGTTTGGACTTGAAAGCCCGATAGGGATAGAAGGACTAGATTTAGCATACAATGAAGGTTATACTTATTGGACGGATTTCTTGTTTCAGGGCATGTTTGCTGCTACAGCAGCGACAATAGTATCCGGCGCAGTTGCAGAACGTGCAAAATTGGGCTCCTTTTTCGTGTTTTCAATCCTCTTGATAGGCATCGCTTATCCTGTAGTAGGCTCTTGGAAATGGGGTGGCGGCTTTTTAGACGAATGGGGATTCTATGACTTTGCAGGCTCTACGCTGGTTCATTCCGTAGGAGGATGGGCAGCGTTATTGTATATAATAAAACTAGGCGCACGCATCGGTAAATTTGATAAAGACGGAAAAGCCTGTGCTATACCTGGTCACAACTTACCTTTCGCGGCAGCTGGAGTACTTATTCTTTGGCTAGGTTGGTTCGGATTTAATGGTGGGTCCGTGCTTAGCGCTGATCCCGCACTCACCTCTTTAGTCCTAACCACAACCTCGATTGCGGCGGCGGCTGGTGGTCTTGCTGCTGCAGGTTTCGTTCGTGTCGTCTATAAAAACTTCGATCTTACGATGTTTATGAATGGCATTTTAGGTGGTCTAGTAAGTATTACCGCAGGAGCCGATTTAATGGGAATTACAGACGCAATTTTTATCGGAGCTTTAGGTGGAGTAATTGTTGTGCTTGCTGTTTCTTTACTCGATAAATTAAAACTTGACGATCCGGTAGGTGCCGTTGCCGTTCACCTCGGTACTGGAATTTGGGGTACTCTCGCAGTAGGGCTATTTGGTAGTTCTGCGAGTACAGATCAATTCTTAATTCAACTCGCTGGTATTGGTATCGTCGCTGCGTTCTGCATCACATTCAGTTGGCTAGTATTAACCTTGATTGAAAAAATTTGGGGACTTCGTGTTGATCGCGAAGAAGAACTTGACGGACTGGACCAATCAGAACACGGTGGAATGTCAGCCTACGCGGATTTCCGAATGAATCAACATTAATTATCTATTCTATTTATAAAAGCGAGCCCGAAGTGCTGTAACACTCCGGGCTCTAAAAACAATTTCCCTCAAATGAAAATCGTTACAACAAAAGTCCGAAAAATTTGGCTGTTTGCATCATTAATTGGTGCTGTAATTTCAACCAGCGCTCAGGAAACAGAAGAAAGCATTGCCTTTTCAGGTTCTGTTGACACCTATTTCAGAAGCAACTTAAATGCCGATAAATTCGATGCCCCCGCATCAAGTTTTGCAAACCTAAACGGATTTGCCTTGGGTATGGTGAACATCAAAGCAGAGAAAAGCACCGATAAAGGTGGATTCGTAGCGGATTTAGTTTTCGGTCCTCGAGGAACGGATGCCGTTTTTGCCTCACCTTATTATAGTGCTACCGGCAATATCGTAAACCAATTATATGCGTACTGGAATGCCACTGAAAAACTCACTTTAACCTTAGGGAACTTTAATACTTTCCTGGGCTATGAAGTCATTTCTCCAGTAGATAATTTTCACTATTCCACCTCTTATCTCTTCTCGTATGGACCTTTTTCCCATACCGGGCTTAAAGCCGATTACGCGTTTTGTGAAAAACAATCGGTCATGTTTGCTATCATGAATCCAACCGATTTTACTGAGATGAATGATGTAGACCTATATACCTATGGGCTCCAGTATGGCTATGGCGATACCTATTTAAATCTTCTGTTTGGTAAGCAAAGCATCGATGCATCTCCCACTTTTCAAATTGATTTAACGGGTAGTTATCAATTGGGTAAAACCACAGGACTCGGGATCAACGCTTCATACAACGAAACACCATCGGCTGGTGGATTCTACGGACTAGCATTCTATCCTTCGAAGACCATTAAGGACCAATTCGCCGTTGGGCTGCGCGCAGAATTCTTTCAGGAGCTCGACGCAGGAGGACCTGCCTATGGCGCAGGTAACACAACGTTTGACTTCACACTAACCGGCTCTTATGAAACGGACGAGCTTCGATTAATTCTCGAATGCAGATTAGACCAGAGCTCCGTACCGCAGTTCAACGAGATGACAACGGATAAACTAGCGTCTTTCCTAATTGCTGCGGTATACCAATTTTAGCATCCCTTCAGAACCTATGTCAAGCAATAAAGCCAGCCCTTTCGGGCTGGCTTTGACAATTCTAATAGAGTGTAATTCGCAACCCTACGCCGCCGCTCGAAGCACTCAAGGAAAGTTTATCCAGCAGCGCAAGTTCTTTTCCATGATTGTGGTGCACGTAATATGCAAACGCATCAAAGGCGAGTAAAAATGACCCCTGAAGAATGAGGCTATTGCCGTACCCTCTAAAAAGTTCTTCTTGATCCAATTGGTTCGGTGCTACCTCACGCATCCAAATCCCAGCAGCAATATATCCCACATCCAAAAGATTATTAATTAGGAAAATCGATTCTGTCTTTTTTTGTGCCTTCAATATCTCCGCCACGGACATAGGCCGTCCGCCTCGACGCGCTTTGATATATCCCGGCAGTGCAAGTCCAATATTCACGGTATTCCACATCACATTCATTTCATGAAATCGTCTGGAATATTCGTCTTCGCTCGTAACATAACCAATACCACTTAGGGCGAAGTTTGCAAGAGCATAAGACCCTAAGCCAAGCATTAACTGCTCATTGATTTTATTGAAATCCTTCTGGAAATCGATCACCTGACCAAACAAGCTTTGGCAAAGTAGCAACCCGGTGAATAGTAGTGTTTTTGTCTTCATACTTCGTTCAACAATATAACGTGATGCACGGTTCGTCTTTGATAGAAAAACAAAAATCCCGATAAAAATAAAAACCCACTCAAATGAGTGGGTTTAAACTTGTGGAGAAGATGGGATTCGAACCTCTCATCTCCCACCAATAACAAACCCACTCATTTGAGTGGATTTTCTCATTTAAATATCTTTAGCTTCTTTCACCAATAACCATATTGCTAATCCTATTTCTCCAAAAGCCAGGAGTCGTTGTAGACTCCGTTTAATCACAGTTGGGTACATCTGTTCCATTGGGGTCAATTTCGAAGGCGCCTAAATTCTGTAAATAGTCCTTTATGGATTGGTAATCTGTAGACATGCTCCCTGGATTTCCCGGCGGCATATAAAGATCCCAATCTGTATTGTTTTCATAATTCCAGGCATTGATATTACTTAGTCTATGGCAACTCAAACAGTTGTTCCCGGTAAGGTCAATATGTACTAATTCCCAATTCGAAAACTCACTCCCAATCACACAATATTTACTTTGAGATGTCGCGACTTCAGGAAGAATAGGGTCATTAGTGCCATTTGCCATTTTTGCACCCGCTACCCATCTCGAGTGAATGAACGGGTCAGAGGAATGGCAGGAGTTACATCCTTGCATGGCAATATCAGCCGGAGCTTTCCAGGCGTCTGCATAATTCGCATCGGATGGAATGGGCACATTTATATTAGGCTGCGCGTAAGCATTGGTAGGGAGGTAACCATCGATCAATTCCAGAAACGCGGTTTGTCCAGTGGTGGTATTGTGGCCTATCATTTGCGCAAAGTTATCTCCCCTTCTACAAAAGAAAACCCAAACCACTTCAGGTCTGGGAGTCCCATCACTGTAGGTGCCTTCAATTCTACCAATACGAGAGCCTATCAAACATTCGCCCTTTAAATCTGGATTATCACAAGCGTATTTAGCTTGGTCTTGAAAGACCTCTGTGCCGTTAACGTAAATGGGAATCAGTATACCATCTTCGCAGTTAAAGGTGGGTATCGGCCCCAGTTCAGCCTCAATCAATCCGGCCTGAACTAAGGCTGAATTTTCCGAAGCACCATCGGGATCATTTTCACACTGTGATAACAGTAAAACGAAGCTGAATAATAGAATAATAAGAGCTGTTTTTTTCATATCACTAGTTCACTTACTCTAAAAATACTCAACAATTAGGCCGTAGTAGCGATCGCTATCTCATCAGAGCATATTAGCCATCCTAAGTTAGAGTTTTCTTGTCCAGGGTTAAATATATTTTAACGCTACGATTGATCTCAAAGATCTGGTCTAAATAGGCGCACTTGAGCGTCCTAACTCGTGGTGTCGATTTTAGAAATACTTGACTATTCTCTGCAACCAGAAATAGATGATGACCTGATTTGTTTAATTTATAATTTTATCGATCAAAAAAGAAGTTTCAATAGAGTTGTCTGGAGATCATGAGTCTAATTCCCAAAACCTTGCAACTACAAAAATCTCGAGAAAAATAAAACCCCACTGAAAAGTGAGGTTTTACG